>Ga0208934_1000014_pt1 | contig 266027 bp, 269 predicted proteins | sample MalvirDeepMed_s2_FD_184243 | JGI IMG/M metagenome (GOLD analysis project Ga0208934, IMG submission 184243) | Marine viral communities from the Global Malaspina Expedition - Malaspina viral metaG DeepMed_s2 (SPAdes) (version 2) | ecosystem: Environmental > Aquatic > Marine > Oceanic | place... | reverse complement strand
CAACCCCTTGTTCAAGAAGCCTTTTCCGTCTCCGTCCCGCCGTCCCCAGCGTCCCGACCAAGGCCGCTGCCCCGCCGGTGAAGCGCTATCTAGGGAGACACGACAAAACCCGCAAGCAGTTTTTTCAACACCGAGAGAAGTTTTCTGAAGAAGACCATTTGCAGGCCTGATCGGGCCGTTTGGCGCAAGATCCGGGGGCGCGCGGATCCCGTTCGGGCAACAATCTGACCCAGGTCCCGAGTGCCTGCTTCAGGCCGCCCCTGAACTGACGCGGGAGCAGGAAAGCCTGCCCCCGCGTCACCGATTCACCTCCGAGTCGGATCGGGCGGTTCAGTTGCTCTCGCCCGTCACGAAGTTGCGCTCCTGCCGGTACTGCGGCCGGATATTGCCCTGTTCGTCGTAGATCGATTCCTGGTCGCCGATGTTGAAGTGGCCGACATCCGGCCCGGCCGTCTTCAGGCGCACGTATCCCAGCACCCGATTCTCGCGATCGGGATCCAGAACTAGCATCTCGCCCTCGTAGACCGAGAACTCGGTCAGCTCCTGGATGTTGGTGAAATGCGAGATGATCATGAGCGGGCCGTCGGCGCCGATCGCGTCCCAGGTCGACACGCGGTTGCGCAGGTTCGTCACGTTGGGCGCCCCCTGAAGCGACAACAAAAGATTCGTCGCCGGGTCGGTCTCGATCGCGATGGTGTCGAAGACGCCGGGCTTGGCCTGCTCGTAGCCCTGTTTGATCATGTCGAGTGTCTGCTGGTTGCGGCACCATTGGCTGACCACGATCTTGGCGGGCTTGATGTCGTTGAATGCCAGCAGCGCACCGAAGTCGCGCATGTCCTTGCGCCCCTGCTCGGACAGGATTCGCTGATCGTCGCAATCGGTGGGACCGACATTGGGGACATCCAGCTTGTCCCAGTCGGTCGGGCCGTGACGCATGAGGAAAACCACGTCGTCGCGCAGGAACATGTCCTCGAAGTTCTGCAGCGGCTCGAATCGCAGGGTGTTGTCGATATCGCCGATATCGATCGACCCGTTCGGCATGGGTATCGCCATCTCGCCGACGAATCGCGTGATGGGCTGGACCATGTCCTCGGTCGGGTCGGCGGCGGCGGTGCCAGCCAGCGCCGCCAGGACGGCGGCTTGGATCAACGGGCGAAGACCGGTCATGTCGGTTATCCTTTCTCTGCCGGCGAAAGTCGCCGGGGCAGCTCGATTCTCGTGGCCAGGAGCACCAGGATGATCACCAGGTAGGCGAGCGGCTTGGCCTCCCAGACCTTCTGGACCATCACGTAGTGGGCGACCCCCAAAACGGAAATCACATATGTGAGTTGATGGAGCCTGCGCCAACGCACAGGTCCCAGCTTGCGGATCGACCAGTTGTTCGATGTCGCGGCCACCGGCAGCAGCAGGACGAATGCTGCCATGCCGATGGTGATATAGGGGCGCTTGAGAATGTCGGCCCAGACGCGGCCCAGGTCCTGCACGTCCAGCACCAGCCACACCAGCAGGTGGCACAGCACGTAGAAGAACGACAGAAGGCCCAGCGCCCGGCGATGCATGACCAGCGATATGCCGGTCAAGCGCCGGAACGGTGTGACGGCCAGCACGATCACCAGTGTCAGGATCGCCAGTTCGCCCAGCTCGCGTTCCAGCGTGTTGATCGGTTCGACCCCCATGCCGCCCGTTGCCGCAAGGTAGAGATACCAGAAGGGAATGGCGCCACCGACAAGATAGACCAGCCAGGACGGCACCTTTCGCAGCCCGACATTCGCCCGCTGTGAAAAGGTCATGGCGCGGGCGCCATGCGACGGGTCGGCGATGTGGCTGCGCGGAAATCCACGTCAGATGTTCTCGGTCGCGGTCAGGTCCATGCCTTCGTAAAGCGACGCGACCTCGTCCTCGTAGCCGTTGAACATCAGCGTGTCGCGTCGCTTGGAGAACAGCCCACCGCCCACGCGGCGCTCGGTCGCCTGGCTCCAGTTCGGGTGGTCCACGTTGGGATTCACGTTGGCGTAGAAACCGTAGACCCCCGGCGCCGCCATGGCCCAGGTCGTGGGCGGCTGTTCGGCCAGCGCGGTGATCCGCACGATCGACTTGATCCCCTTGAAGCCGTATTTCCACGGGACGACCAGCCGGATGGGCGCGCCGTTCTGGTTCGGCATCGGCTCGCCGTAGATGCCGGTCGCCATGATGGTCAGCGGGTGCATGGCCTCGTCCATGCGCAGCCCTTCGACATAGGGCCATTCCAGGATGGGATATTGCTGACCGGGCATTTCCTCGGGGCGCATGAGGGTCTGGAAGGCGACGAACTTCGCCTCGTCCTGAACGCCCGCGACGGACAGCAGGTCGGCCAGCTCGAACCCGTTCCAGGGGATCACCATCGACCACGCCTCGACGCAGCGCATGCGGTAGATGCGCTCCTCTATGTCGAACTGGCTGAGGATGTCCTCCATCGAGAACCGGCCGGGATTGTCCACGAGGCCGTCGACCTCGATGCTCCACGGCTCGGTGGTCAGCTGGTCGGCGTATTTCTTCGGGTCGGTCTTGGATGTCCCGAACTCGTAGAAATTGTTGTAGGACGTGATCTCTTCCAGCGAATTCGGCTCGAGTTCTTCCTGGGCGTGGGCACGACCGGCAACACCCAACAGCGATGCGCCGCCCAGACCGGCCATCAGTTGACGGCGGTTCATGTAGACGGAGCGCGGGGTCGCATCGGACCGCGTCAAATCGTTCGTCCAGCGTCGGGCCATGGCGAATTCTCCTTCATCGTCGGTTGGCGCGTGGCTGTGCTCGCCTGATCAGATAACGCGTGTTAGCAGATTTCCAGTGAAGCAAGCACCCCGACGGCGGGACTGCCAAGCCCGCACTTCGGCCTCCCCGATAAATCGCACACAAATAAGCGTGACTTGACGCGAAAACTGCCGGCGGCTTAGCGGCGCCGTCGATCACGTCAACGCGTGCGCCCGTCGCATCGGCGAGAATACGCACCTTAACAACCAACCTCCGGCCCCCATCTTCCATTCCAAGGACGCACACCGTCCACTCACTAGTCTGGAGGACTTTAAATGTTTCGTAGAACTCTGCTTTCGATGACCGCCGCCGCCGCGATCGCTGCCCCCGCAGCCTATGCCGGCGAGCACTCCATGAACATCGTCGAGACCGCGCAGAACACCGAGGGCTTCAGCACCCTCGTCGCCGCGATCGAGGCCGCCGGCCTTGCCGAGACGCTGTCGGGCGAAGGCCCGTTCACCGTCTTCGCGCCGACCGACGAAGCCTTCGCCGCGCTGCCCGAGGGCACGCTCGACGAACTGCTGATGGAGGAAAACCAGGAGCAGCTGGCCGCGATCCTGACCTACCACGTCCTGCCGCAAGCCGTGATGGCGGGCGACATTTCCGGTGACATGGAAGTCGAAACCGTCAACGGCGCCGAGGCGTCGGTCAGCACCGGCGGTGGCGTGACCTACGAGGGCGCCAATGTCGTCGATACCGACATCGAGGCCAGCAACGGCGTGATCCACGTGATCGATAGCGTCGTGCTGCCGCCCGAAGACATGTAATCGCGCTTGCCCCTCGGGGCGAATGTGGGGCGCACCTTCGGGTGCGCCCTTTTTCGTGCGGTCCCGGTGACGTCCCGGCTCGACGGGGCCGCGGGCTTGTGGTCAGGATGTCGCGGATGAACCGAAGGGGCCCGCCATGCTGATCCTCACCGCGATCATGTCCTACCTTCTGGGGTCGGTTCCCTTCGGGCTGGTCATCGTCCGCGCCATGGGGCTGGGCGATCTGCGCCAGATCGGGTCGGGCAATATCGGTGCGACCAACGTCCTGCGAACGGGCAACAAGCCGGCCGCGCTGCTGACGCTGATCTGCGACGTGGGCAAGGGCGCCTTCGCGGTGATCGTGGCGCGGCTGACGCTGGGACCCGATGCCGCCCTCGTGGCCGGGGCCGCTGCGTTCCTGGGCCATTGCTACCCGCTTTACCTGGGGTTCAAGGGCGGCAAGGGGGTGGCGACCTTCCTGGGCACCACCCTGGCGCTGGCCTGGCCGATCGGGCTCGCGGTCTGCGCCACGTGGATCGCCGTCGCCGCGATCTTCCGCATCTCGTCGCTGGCCGCGCTGGTCGCCGCCGCGCTGTCTCCGGTCTACGCGGCGATCTTCGGGATGCCGGCCCTGGTGGTGGTCATGGCGGCGATGGCGGTGCTGATCTTCCTGCGGCACCGCGCAAATATCTCGCGCCTGCTGGCCGGGCAGGAGCCGCGGATCGGGAACAAGTGACCGACCGCTTCCGCGCGGCATTCGACGCGCTGCCGGACGGGAGCTTCGATGCCATCTACGACGGCCGCCGCTACGTGGTCGCGAAAACCCGCTTTGCCGAAGGCCGGAGCCATAAGCTCGAGGCGTGGGAGCGGGGCGGGACAGACTACATCAGCCTGAACCTCTACGACCTGTCATCGGGGAAGATGGTGCTGAACCCGTGCGAGATGCCGGCGGACAAGGTGCGCCGCTTCGTCGAAAGGGTTCGGCCAGAGTGATCGCCCCCGCCCGGGATGGACGGAGGCGACCGGGTGTTCGATCAGTTGCAGGGCGCGGTGTAGCGCTGGCCGCTGGGATACTGATAGACGCACTGGCCGGACTGGCTCCGGCCGATGTAGTTGCCGGCCGCCGCGCCGACGGCCCCGCCGATCAGCGCGCCCGCGGCGCGATCATCGCTGCCCGATACCGCCGCGCCAGTGGCCGCGCCAACGGCCGCGCCGGTCAGCGCGCCCTGATTCTGCACGCAGCCGGCCAGAAGGCCGATGGTCGGCAGGATAATAAGCAGTTTCTTCATGGGATACTCCAAAGCATGTTCATACTCCGCACGGGGTGCAAGGTATCCCACCGTCCAACCGCGGCAAGCGCCATCGGCGAAATTCCGCGACATTCCGCCGCGCGGAACCTAGTAGGAGTGCGTCGCGAACACCCGGGTCACGTCTCCGCCCCATTCGCCTTCGTATAGCTGCAACAGCTCATCCGCGGGCACCTGGCCCGACGCCACGCTTTCACGCAGCGCGTTCAGGAAGTGGGTCTCGTCGGGGATCAGGCCGCCCGCACCGGGCCGGGCCCGGGCCTGCAGGCCGGCGGTGGCGATGTCGATGCATTCGCGTGCGACCTCGTGCATGTCGATGCCGTCGACCCGGGCCTGCAGCCCGTCCTTCGACGCCGCCACGCGCAACGCCTCGCGCTGCTCGGCGGTCCAGCCCTTGCAGAGATCCCAGGCGGCGTCGAGCGCGCCCTGGTCGTAGGTCAGCCCGACCCAGAAGGCAGGCAGCGCGCAGAGGCGCCGCCACGGCCCGCCATCGGCGCCCCGCATCTCGATGAAGCGCTTCACGCGCGCCTCGGGGAACAGCGTGGTCAGGTGGTCTGCCCAGTCCGACAGCGTCGGCTTCTCGCCCGGCAGCGCGGGCAGCTCGCCCTTCAGGAAGTCGCGGAAGGACTGGCCCAGCGCGTCGATATACTTGCCGTCGCGATAGACGAAATACATCGGCACATCGAGCGCGTACTGCACCCACGCCTCGAACCCGAAACCGTCTTCGAAGATGAAGGGGATCATCCCGGTGCGGTCGGGATCAAGGTCGCGCCAGATGCGCGATCGCCAGGACTTGTGCCCGTTGGGCTTGCCCTCGAGGAACGGCGAATTGGCGAAAAGCGCGGTGGCCACCGGCTGCAACGCCACGGCCACGCGCATCTTCTGCACCATGTCGGCCTCGGAGCTGAAATCGAGGTTCACCTGAACGGTGCAGGTGCGCCGCATCATCTGAAGCCCCAGCGCCCCGACCTTGCGCATGTAGCCGTCCATCAGCTTGTACCGGCCCTTGGGCATCAGCGGCATGTCGTCGTGGGTCCAGTGCGGCGCGGCGCCAAGGCCGATGAAGCCCACGCCGATCTCGTCCGCGACGGACTTCACCTGCGCCAGGTGGTCGTTCACCTCGTCGCAGGTGCCGTGGATCGTCTCCAGCGGCGCGCCCGACAGTTCCAGCTGCCCCCCCGGCTCGAGCGACACGTTGGCGCCGTCCTTTTCCAGCCCGATCAGCTTGCCGCCCTCTTCCACGGGTGCCCAGCCGAACCGGTCGCGCAGGCCCGACAGCACGGCGTTGATCGACCGCTCGCCGTCATAGGGCAGCGGCTTCAGCGTGTCCTTGCAGTAGCCGAACTTCTCGTGCTCGGTCCCGATCCGCCAGTCTTCCTTGGGCTTGCACCCGTCGGCCATGTATTGCGCCAGCTGATCGTGGTGTTCGATCGGGCCGCCGCCGGACTGGGGAATGGACATGGATGGACGCTCCGCGGTTCAGGTGGAGTGGGAAGTGGGCCGGTGCGTTTGCGAAGTCAATGCAGCAGGCGCGGTTTGTCCGCACCCGGTTTGCGCCAGAGGACGAAGCGGCCGGTCGTGCCGCCGCCTGCCGCGCGGATCGCGGTGGGGTGGTCGGCCCCGGGCAACACGGCCAGCGCGTCGAACATCTTGTCGGCCCCCCGCGCGTCGCCGGGGATGTGCAGGGCCTCGCCCCCCTCGGGCGTGACGATCCAGAAGACGTCCGACTGGTAGGGCCCATCGCGCCGCGCTTCGATCTCGACCCGCAGCAGGTGGTCGAGGCTGACGGCGCCGCCGCCATGGCCCGAAAGGTATGTCAGCTGCCGCTCGGTCAGGTCGACCACGCCCGGCCCGGCACCGGTGGCGGGCCGCAGGGCCCGGCTCCACCCCTCGCGCGCGATGGCGAGGCCGCCCAGCACGAAGGCCACGCCGACCCAGCGCAGCACGCCCGGCTCGGTCCAGATCCACCAAGCGCCCAGCGCGGCGGCACCCAGCCCGATGGCGGCCTCGCGCCAGCGCAGGATCGCGGCCAGCGCCTCGGGGCGCAGAAAACTCACGCCCAGTCCCCCAGCGTCGTCTGCCACAGGGTCAGTGCGGCGACGGCCGCGGTGTCGGCGCGCAGGATCCGGGGCCCGAGGCTGACGGCATGGGCCTGCGGCAAAGCGGCCAGGCGCGACCGCTCACCCTCGGAAAACCCGCCCTCTGGGCCGATGAGCACCGCCCACGGCCCGGCGTCGCCGGGCAGGACCGCGCCCGCGCCGGCCAGCCCCTCGTCGCAGAACATCAGCCGGCGGTCCTCGGACCAGTGATCCAGCAGTGCGCCCAGCTTCTCGATCTCGGCCACCTCGGGCACGAAGGTGCCGCCGCACTGCTCGGCCGCCTCGACCGCATGGGCCTGCAAGCGGTCGCGGCGGATGCGCTCGGAATTGGTGAAATCGGTCTGCACCGGGCAGATCCGCGCGGCCCCCATCTCGGCCGCCTTCTCGACGATGAAGTCGGTGCGCGCCCGCTTGATGGGCGCGAACAGCAGCCACAGGTCGGGCGGATCGCGCTGGGGTCGCACCTGCGCCATCACCCGCAAGGCGCCCTTCTTCTTGCCGGCCTCCACGACCTCGGCATCCCAGCCGCCCGAGCGGCCATCGAAGACCTCGACAACCTCGCCCGTGCCCTTGCGCATCACGCCGAACAGGTAGTGCGCCTGCTCGGGCGTCAGGCGAAGGGTTTGCCCCTCCTGCGGTGGCTGGGCTACATGAAGGCGAATTTTCGATGCCATGGGCGACTTTCACGCGATGAGCGAAACATCCCAGACACAAGGGCAGGTGGCCGATGCCGTCAAGGGCAACTGGGTCGACCGGCTGGCCCCCGCGCCCACCCGTCCCTTCCTGCGGCTCAGCCGCGCGGACCGGCCCATCGGCACGTGGCTGCTGCTGCTGCCGTGCTGGTGGGGGCTGCTGCTGGGGGCGGGGCAGACCGGAACCTTCACCCTGCACGATGCATGGATCGCGCTGGGATGTGCCATCGGTGCCTTCCTGATGCGCGGCGCGGGCTGCACCTGGAACGACATCACCGATCGCAACATCGACGACAAGGTCGCGCGCACCCGGTCCCGCCCGATCCCGTCGGGACAGGTCAGCGTGCGCGCGGCGCTGGCATGGATGGTCGTGCAATCGCTGGTCTCGTTCGGGATCCTGCTGACCTTCAACTGGGCGGCCATCGGGCTGGGCGTGCTGTCGCTGCTGCCGGTCTGCGTCTACCCGTTCGCCAAGCGCTTCACCTGGTGGCCGCAGGTGTTCCTTGGCCTCGCCTTCAACTGGGGCGCGCTTCTGGCCTACACGGCGCATACCGGGTCGCTGGGCTGGCCGGCCGTGGCGCTGTATGTCGCCGGGATCGCGTGGACGCTGTTCTACGACACGATCTACGCCTTCCAGGATGTCGAGGATGACGCGCTGATCGGGGTGAAATCCACCGCGCGGCTCTTCGGCGACGCGCCGCGCCCGTGGCTGCGGGGCTTCATGGTCGCCGCGACGCTGCTGATGGCCCTGGCGGTGATCGGTGCGCTGGCGCCGGGCGGGAACATCCTGGCGCTGGTCGTCGGGCTGGGCGCCCCCTGGGCCTTCGCCTGGCACATGGCGTGGCAATTGTCGCGGCTGGACCCGGGCGACGGCGGTATCTGCCTGCGGCTGTTCCGGTCGAACCGGGACGCGGGTCTTCTGGTTCTGCCGTTTCTTGCCGGTGCCGTCGCGCTCTGATTGCGGCCCGGGCGCCGGGGCGGTAAGCCAAGGCGTTGTCTGAACCAGGGGATCCCACATGGGAAAACGGTCGTTCCTTCCACTGATCCTGACCTTCGGGGTAGCCGGCGGCGCGGCGGTCTTCGCCGCCACGGTCGCGGTCGAACAGATCGAGCAGCAATCCGTGCTGGGCACCCAGCGCGCGCTGTCCCAGGCCGGGCTTGACTGGACCACGGTCGAAGCCGACGGCCTGCGCCTGAAACTGGCCGGCACCGCCCCGGACGAAGCCGCGCGCTTCCGCGCGCTGAGCGTCGCCGGCAACATCGTCGACGCCGCCCGGGTGGATGACCTCATGGCCGTCGAGAAGCGCGACACGGTCGAGGCGCCGACCTTCTCGATCGAGATCCTGCGCCAGCCGGACGAGATCACGCTGATCGGCCTCGTGCCGCAGGACATGGACCGCCAGGCGCTGATCGAAAGGGTCGCCCGCGCCGCCTTCGAGACGCGCATCACGGACCTGCTGGAAGTCGCCTCCTTCCCCGCGCCGCCCACCTGGTCGGACGCGGTGGATTACGGGATCGAGTCGCTCGAAGGCCTGACCTCGGCCAAGGTCTCGATCGGCGAGGCCTCCGTCAGCCTGACGACACTCGCCGACAGCGCCGCCGCCCGCGACCGTCTGGAACGGGATCTCGACCGTGCCGCGCCCGAGGGGCTCGACGTGACGCTCGACATCCAAGCCCCGCGCCCCGTGGTCGCGCCGTTCATCCTGCGGCTGGTGAAGGACGGCGAGGGGATGCGCTTCAACGCCTGCACCGCCGCGACCGAGCAGGGCGCCGCGCGGATCCTGTCGGCCGCGCAGGAGGCCGGCGTGCCCGCGGGCGATGACTGCCGCCTGGCGCTGGGGCTGCCCAGCCCCGATTGGGCGCGCGTCGGGGCCCGCGCCATCCGCACGCTCGGCGCGCTGGATGGCGGGCAGCTGACCATTTCCGACCTGCAGGTGCGGCTCGAAGCCGCGCAGGGCCAGGAGCCCGCCGTGTTCGAGACGGCCGTCTCGGACCTGCGCGCCGACCTGCCCGACGCCTTCACCCTGACCGCGACCCTGCCCGACGACAGCGCGGTCGAGCCCGAAGCCGGGCCCGCGCAATTCGTCGTGACCCGCAGCCCCGAGGGGCTGGTCCAGATGCGCGGCCGCGTGGGGTCCGAGCGGGCCCGCGAAGCGACGCTGGCCTATGCCCGGTCGCTCTTCGGGGTCGAACAGATCGACAGCGATCTCGAGGTTCTGCCGCAGGTGCCCCAGGGCTGGTCGCCGCGGCTGCTGGTCGCGCTGGACAGCCTGTCGATGCTGACCAACGGCGCGGTAATGGTAGACGAATCCCAGGTGGATATCTCGGGCACCACCGGCACCCGCGACGCGGACGATGAAATCGCCCGCATCCTGGCGGGCCGGATGGGCGAAAGCGGCAGCTTCAGCATCGACGTGTCCTACGACGAGCGCGCCGACCCAACAGCGGCCCTGCCCTCGCCCGAGGAATGCGTCGAACAGATCAACGCGATCCTGACCGAACGGCAGATCACCTTCGATCCTGGCTCGGCCATCATCGACGCCGAATCGCGCGCCAGCGTGGACGCCATCGCCGAGGTCGTGAAGCAATGCGAAGGCGTGCCCATGGAAGTCGGCGGCTTCACCGACAGCCAGGGCCGCGAGGAAATGAACCAACAACTCAGCCAGCAACGCGCCGAGGCGCTGTTGGCCGGGCTGATGGCGCGGCGGGTGCTGACGTCGGACCTGGTCGCGCGCGGCTATGGCGAAGAGAACCCGATCGCCGACAATTCCACCGCCGAGGGCCGCGAGGCCAACCGGCGTCTTGAATTCCGGCTGCTGGATGGCGAAGAAAGCGCGTCAGACAGTGCCGAGGACGAGGCCCCGCCGGAATGAGCCCTATCGCATGAGCCGCACCGAATTCATCGTGGTCACGGCCATCATCCTGTTCGTGGCCTTCGCGCTGGGCTGGTTCGCCAACTGGCTGGTGCACCGCCTCACCCGCGTCAGCCAGGCCGACCTGGGCGAGCTCGACAACATGGCGCGGGCGATGCACGACGCCGAACAGGCCCGCGACCAGGCCATCGCCTACCTGCAGGAGCGCGAGGCCGAGATGACGAACCAGCTGCACCAGACCGAGGCCGAGCTGCGCGCCGCCATGGACGGCCTGCGCGATGCCCGCACCGAGGCCGAGGAACTCCGCGCCCATATCGAGCGGATGAACCAGCAGGCCTGACCTGCCCCGATCCGCACCGGGGTCTTGCCGAAACGCATGATGTCGTGATGCCGGACGCTGTCCGGAATGGCGCTCCCGATCGGCCGTGTGCTTACGCTGCGATGCGGTGCGTCGAGTATTTCTGGACCAGTGATGCCATGGGCGACGCCTGCCGCATCACTGGTCTTCAAATACTTCCAGGACACTCCATAGGCGCCGCGCGACACGGGCAGCGGCGCGGCTACCAGCGGTCCAGCGCCGCCTCATCGGTGTCCTTGGCGGCGACCCATTCGGCACCGTCCCCCGTGACTTCCTTCTTCCAGAAAGGCGCGCGGGATTTCAGGTAGTCCATCAGGAAATCCGCCGCGGCGAAAGCGGCCGCGCGGTGGGCGCTGGCGGTGGCGACCATCATGATCTGTTCGCCGGGGCGCAGCTTGCCGTGGCGGTGAATGACCAGCACGTCGCGCAGGTCCCAGCGGGCCTGTGCCCGCTCGGCGATCTCGGTCAGGGCCTTGGCGGTCATGCCGGGATAATGCTCGATCTCCATGTGGTGCAGGCCGCCGTCGTCGCGCACCAGGCCCGAGAACGTCACCACCGCGCCGCTGTCGCCCCGGCGGGCGGCGAAGCGGTTCAGCTCGGCGCCCGCATCGAAGGGCTCGGCCTGCACGCGGATATCCATGGCTCAGCCGCCGGTCATCGGCGGGAAGAACGCGACCTCGCGCGCCGTGCCCAACGGGGCGTCGAAATCGGTGAGCTCCTGGTCCACGGCGACCCGCAATGCCTTGAGGTCCTGGAACGCCACCGCGTAGCGATCCTCGCGCGCCATCAGTTCGGCCACGAGGTCGGCCACGGTGGCGGCGTCGGTCTCGACCCGCTCACGCGGGAGGCCGATACGTTCGCGCAGCCAGGCGAAATAGAGAACGTCCAGGGTCATGCGGGCTCCTTCAGGAACGGCAGGGCCTTGCGGAAATAATCCCACCCGGTGATCAGCGTCAACGCCGCCGCGACCCAGAGCAGCGCGAGGCCGACATACCCGGCCGCGTCGCGCGCCTGCGCCAGCCAGAGCAGCCCGACCTCGTCGGTGATGGAGCCGTCGAGGATGCCGGACAGCGTCGCGTCGTCCATGCCGATGGACCGGTCGATCATATGATGCAGGAAAATGTCGCGCGAAAACAGCACCGCGATCGCCACCATCTGCGCCGTGGTCTTCCACTTGGCCAGCTTCGTGACCTGCAGCAGCTTGGCATCAGCGCCGAGAAATTCGCGCAGCCCGCTGACGAAGACCTCGCGGAAGACGATGAAGGTCGCGGGCAGCACCAGCCACGGCGACATCGAGGAATAGCCCACGATCACCAGCAGTGCGATCACCACCATCGCCTTGTCGGCGATGGGGTCGAGCATGGCGCCGAAGCGGCTTTCCTGTTGCCAGCTGCGCGCGAGATAGCCGTCGAACCAGTCGGTGATGGCCGCGCCAAGGAACAGCACCAAGGCGAACCAATCCGCCCAGGGCCGCGTGAAATACAGGAACATGACCGCCACGCCGGGCGCGGCCAGCAGCCGCAGGACAGTGAGGATGTTCGGAAGGGTCCATTTCATGGGCGATTGATAGACGTGCGCGCCCTGGGTGGAAAGGGGTCAGGCGAGGGGCGCCGCCCCTCGCGCTCCCCGGAGGTATTTGGGGAAAGATGAAGGGGGCGGTGGCGTATCAACTGGGGAGAGCTTTGGGTGACTGGACGAAGCTCGGCCGGTCGCCGTTGTCGGGGCTCCGCCCGTTCGCGGCTTGATCGCTCCACTGGAGCGATCATCGGCTGCGCCGAACCGCCGTGTGTCGGGGCTCCGCCCGTTCGGTGCTGAAATCGCTCCACCGGAGCGATTTCCGGGCGCACCTCACCCCCTTTCATGAAAATGATCGTAGATCTTCTCGGCGAGCGAGGCGCTGATGCCGTCCACCGCCTTGAGGTCCTTCAGGTCGGCGCGGCTGACGGCCTTGGCCGATCCGAAATGGGTCAGCAGCGCGCGCTTTCGGGTGGCGCCGACGCCGGGCACGTCGTCCAGCGGCGTGGCGCTGACCGACTTGGCCCGCCGCGCGCGGTGGGTGCCGATGGCGAAGCGGTGCGCCTCGTCCCGCAGACGCTGCACGAAATACAGCACCGGGTCGTTGTGGCGCAGGGCGAAGGGCTGCTTGCCCGTGCGGTGGAACTCTTCCTTGCCGGCGTCGCGATCCAGCCCCTTGGCCACGCCCACCATGGCCACGTCCTCGACCCCGTGTTCCTCCATGATCTGGCGCACGGCGCTGACCTGCCCCGCGCCCCCGTCGATCAGCAGCAGGTCCGGCCACAGGCCCTTCTCGCGGTCCGGATCATCCTTCAGCAGGCGCTTGAAACGCCGGGTCAGCACCTCTTTCATCATGCCGAAATCGTCGCCGGGGGTCAGGTCGTCGCCCCGGATGTTGAACTTGCGGTACTGGTTCTTCAGGAACCCCTCGGGTCCCGCCACGATCATCGCGCCCACGGCATTGGTCCCCTGGATGTGGGAGTTGTCGTAGACCTCGATCCGCTCGGGCCGGGTCTCGAGATCGAAGGCCTCGGCCAGCCCATCGAGCAGCTTGGCCTGGGTGGCCGTCTCGCTCATCTTGCGCCCCAGGCTTTCGCGGGCGTTGCGCAGGGCGCCAGCGACCAGGTCCTTCTTCTCGCCCCGTTGGGGCACCTCCATCCGGACCTTGCGGCCCAGCTTCTCGGTCAAGGCGCCCGCCATCAGGTCGCTGTCCTCGATCTCGTCCGACAGGAGCAGCAGGCGCGGCGGGTCCTTGGTGTCGTAGAACTGCCCGATGAAGGCCTGAAGCACCTCGGCCGCGTCGGCGCCCGCCCCCGTGCGGGGATAGAAGTCGCGGTTGCCCCAGTTCTGGTTCGCCCGGATGAAGAAGACCTGCACGCAGGCCTGCCCCCCTTCCATGTGGAGCGCGATGACATCGGCCTCGGCCACGCCCTGCGGGTTGATGCCCTGCCCGCCCTGCACGTGGGTCAGGGCGCGGATCCGGTCGCGCAGGGCGGCGGCGCGCTCGAACTCCATGGCCTCGGACGCCTTCTCCATCTCGGCGGCCAGCTGGGCCTGCACGCGGGTTGTCTTGCCCTGCAGGAAGTCCTCGGCATCGGCGACCGAGGCGGCGTAGTCCTGAGCGCTGATCTTGCCGACGCAGGGGCCGCTGCACCGCTTGATCTGGTACAGAAGGCAGGGCCGGGTGCGGCTTTCGAACATGGTGTCGGTGCAATTTCGCAGCAGGAAGACGCGCTGGAGCTGGGTGAGCGTCCGGTTCACCGCGCCGGCGCTGGCGAAGGGGCCGTAATAGCTGCCCTTGTCGCGCTTGGCGCCGCGATGCTTGCGGATCTGCGGATAGTCGTGGCCCGAGACGAGGATGTTCGGGAACGACTTGTCGTCGCGCAGCAGCACGTTGAACTTGGGCTTGAGCTGCTTGATCAGGTTCTGTTCGAGCAGCAGGGCCTCGGTCTCGGTCCGGGTCGACAGGAACATCATCGACCGCGTCTCGCGGATCATGCGGGCGATGCGCGGGCTGTGGCCGCTGGGATTGGCGTAGTTTGCCACGCGCTTCTTCAGGTTGCGCGCCTTGCCGACATAGAGAACCGCCTGCCGCTCATCCAGCATCCGGTAGACGCCGGGCGAGTTGTCCAGCGTCCTTAGGTAGGACTGGATCAGCGCGTGGCCGGTCAGCGGGCTGTCGTCGGTCATCGGGATCTCGCGATTCTGGTGCTGGGCTGCAAAATATGCATCGGGGCAACAAGGGGAAAGACGTCCCCAAATTCTGTGGATAACCTTGGGGGCAAACCGGAGAAATTCCGAAAAAAGCCTTTGCTACAGGGGTGTTCCAAGCTTCGCTCAAAAATAAGGCATCATTGCAAGTATATGATATCGCTCAATTTAAATCGTATACCAGTCTTATCTCGTTGATGAGAAAGAAGATTGTGAAAGAAAGGTGACGAAGGGGATAACGCCACGTCAACCTGGATGACGCGCCCCGGAGCGAAGCTGGAGGACCTGCCCCGTGATCGACGGCGTGTCGATCAGGAACCGCAGGCTGGGCGCCAGCGCTCCGGGCGCGCGCGGCAGGCGAATGTCGGCCGTCACCAGACCTGCATGCGCATCCCCACCGCGCACCCGCGCCGGGTGATCCGCCGGAACGATGGCGTTGACGCGCAGCCTCGGGGCAAGCTGCTGGGCGCCGATGCGAACCATCGCCACCAGCGATGCGGCCGCCATCGCCAGGCTGGCCTGGTCCGGGGTGGCCGAGTTGGGCGGCTGGTCGATGACGTGGATGATCTGGCCCATGGGCCGCGGCCCATCCGCATCGCTGCCCGCCGCAGCCACGTGGCGGGCGAAATCGCGCGTCAGGGCGGCTAGGTCCCGCGGCACCCGGAGAACGGCGTCATCCAGCCCGTCGTCATCGTCCAGCCGGTCGTCGGTCGTCGGTCCCGTCACGCAGATCAACAGGTCCGGCCAGCCGCCAAGCGCGGCCCGCGCCCGGTCCAGCGGGTCCGGACCGTCGGCGACGCAGCAGGGAAGCCCGCACGCCTCGGCCGCCGCCCGCACCAGCGCGGGCGCGTTGCCCGTCACCAAGGCGCGGTTCACGTCATCACCAGCCGTGCGAGATAGACGCCGTAAGCCGCGCAGAAGATAACGCCCCAGATCCGCCCCATGTACCAGCGGCGAAAGACGAACGGGATAAGCAGCAGGGACGCGCCCAGCATCACCCACAGGTCCAGGGCGAGGAATTCGCGACCGACCGGGATCGGCCCGACGATCGCGGTGATGCCCATGATGGCCAGCAGGTTGAACAGGTTCGACCCGATGACGTTGCCCAGCGCCACGTCGGCCTGTCGCCGTATGGCCGCGATTACCGTCGTCGCCAATTCCGGCAGGGACGTCCCGATGGCGACCAGCGTCAGCCCGATCACCGCGTCCGACAGGCCGAACATCTTGGCGATCTCGGTTGCCGATCCGATCAGGATCTGCGCGCCCAGCGGCAGGCCGACCAGTCCGACCACCAGGTAGGCGGCGATTTTCCAGCCGGAAAGCGCGGGATCGGCACCTTCGAGATCCTCGACCAGATCCTCGACGGGCTCTTTGCGTGCACCGTTGCGTGACGCCAGCCCTTCGCGCAGCTGGTCACCCAGCACCAGCGCCAGCGCGGCCAAAAGGACCAGCCCGTGCCACCAGGTCAACGGCCCGGCGAAGCACAACCCGATGAACAGGAGCGTCCCGCCCAGCATGGTGACGAAGCTCTTGCGCGTCTCGCAATCCTTCATCGAGATGCCCGAGATCAGCGCGGGCACGCCCAGCACGAGCAGGATGTTGGCGGTATTGGATCCCACCACATTGCCCAGCGCGATGCCCGGCACCCCGTCCAGCACCGCACCGACCGAGATCAGAAGCTCGGGCGCCGACGTGCCGAAGGCGACCACGGTCAGGCTGACGATCAGGGCGGGGATGCCCAGCCGCAGCGCGAGGTTCACGGCACCGCGCACCAGCGCGTCGCCCGCAAGCAGAAGGATCGCCAGTCCGACGATGGCCCAGACGAAAACCATGCGCTCAGCCCTTTCCGCAGGCGCAGGGGCCCTTGCCCAGGCGATACCGGCCGCAGCGGTCGCATTTCATGGATTGCAGCCGCTTCTGCCCCGGAAAGCGCAGCCTTCCGAACATGGCGAGAACCAGCATGCCGATGAGGAACAGCGAGACGATTTTGATCATGCGATCAGAGCCCGAACCGGGCGAAGGCAAGCTTGTCCTCGACCGCGTCCGTTCCCGCACGCATCAGCGCGGCGCCGAAACGGCTGAGGAACGGGCGGCGCTGCTTGTACTCGACGAAGCGCGTCTTCTGCCCGAACCGTTCCTTCATCACCGGCGCGAGGTGACCGATGCCGTCGGCAAGGCCCATCTCGCAGGCACGCTCGCCGACCCAGATCTCGCCGGTGAACAGGTGGTCGTCGGCGGGCAGCTTGGCACCGCGCCGGTCCTTCACGTGGGCGATGAACGACTCGTGGATCTGGTTCTGCAGGTCCTTCAGCCGCGCCACGTCATCGGGGTTCTCGGGCTTGAACGGGTCCAGCATGCTTTTCGACTTGCCCGAGGTATAGACCCGCCGCTCGATCCCGTTGCGGGCGATGAACTCCGACAGGCCGAAACTGGCCGAGATCACGCCGATGGACCCGACGATGGAATTGCGGTCGACGAAGATTTCGTCCGCCGCCGTGGCCAGCCAGTAGCCGCCCGAGGCGGCCACGTCCTCGACGAAGGCCACGACCGGCACGCCTTTCTCGTCGGCCAGCCGCCGGATGCGCGCGGCGATGAGCGAGGATTGCACCGGGCTGCCGCCGGGCGAATTCAGCACCAAGGCCACGGCCTTGGGCTTGCCGCGCCGGAACGCGCGCTCGATCAGGGTGGACAGGCCCGCATCGTTGAGCCGCGCACCCGCGCCGCCCGCCGCGATGACGCCCTGCAGGCGCAAGACGGCCACCAGCGGATCGGAATTGAGAAAGGGGATGAAGCGTTTCATCCACCTGATGTAGGCGCCACCGCGTCCGAGGCCAAGCCCGCCCCGCGCGACGTCAGTCGCGCAGGCGCCAGCCTGTCCGGAAGATCAGCCCGATGATGAAGATGCAGGCCGCCGTGAACCCCAGGATCGCCAGCAGCGACCAGCCGATGGGCACGTCCGCCAGACCGTAGAACGACCAGCGGAAGCCCGACACCAGGTAGACGACCGGGTTGAAGTAGGTGACCGTCTGCCACAGCTCGGGCAGCATCGAGACCGAGTAGAACGCACCGCCCAGGAAAATCAGCGGTTGCAGCACCAGAAGCGGCACCAACTGCAACTGTTCGAAGTTGCCTGCCCAGATGCCGATGATGAAGCCCAGCAGGCTGAACGACAGGCAGGTGAGCACCAGGAACGCCAGCATCCAGACCGGGTGCTGGATCTGCAGATCGACGAAGAAGAAGGCCGTCCCCAAGATGATGAGCCCGATCGCCAGCGACTTGGTCGCCGCCGCCAGCACGTAGCCGGCCGTGATCTCGAGGAAGGACGCGGGCGCCGACAAAAGCTCGTAGATCGTGCCGATGAACTTGGGAAAATAAATCCCGAAGGCCGCGTTGGTGACGGATTGGGTCAACACCGTCAGCATGATCAGCCCCGGCACGATGAACGCGCCGTAGCTCACGCCCTCGACCTGGTCGATGCGGCTGCCGATGGCCGCGCCGAACACCACGAAATACAGCGACGTGGACATCACCGGCGCCACCACCGATTGCAGCAATGTGCGGAAGGTGCGCTTCATCTCGAAGATGTAGATGGCCTTGATGGCGATCAGGTTCATCGCGCGTCCCCCTTGGTCAGGTCCACGAAGATGTCTTCGAGGCTGGATTGCTCGGTGCGCACGTCGCTCATCTGCAGGCCGGCGGCCTGGAGGTCGTTCAGCAGGCGCGTGATGCCCGTGCGATCCTTGCGGCTGTCGTAATGATAGACGATCTCGGACCCGCCATCCGACAGGGTCAGGTCGTATTTCCCCAGGCTCTCGGGGATACCGTTCGCCCGCTCGGACAGCTCGACCACCAGTTGCTTCTTGCCCAGCTCGGCCATCAGTGCCTCTTTCTCGCGGACGAGCCTGATCTCGCCCTTGGCGATGATGCCGATGCGGTCGGCCATCAGCTCGGCCTCCTCGATGTAGTGGGTGGTCAGGATGATGGTGACGCCGTGGGATTTCAGGTCCTTCATCGTCTCCCACATGTCGCGGCGCAGCTCGACATCGACGCCCGCCGTGGGCTCGTCCAGGAACAGCACCTTGGGCTCATGCGCCAGCGCCTTGGCGATCAGCACGCGGCGCTTCATGCCGCCGGACAATTCCTTGGTCTGGGCGTCCTTCTTGTCCCACAGGCTCAACTGCCGCAGGATCCGCTCCATGTGGGCGTCGTCGCGCGGCTTGCCGAACAGCCCGCGCGAGAAGGTGACGGTGTTCATCACCGTCTCGAACGGCTCGAGGTTGATCTCCTGCGGGACGAGACCGATCAGGCTGCGCGCGGCCCGGTAGTCATCGACCGTGTCGTGACCGCCGACCTTCACCTGGCCCGACGTGGCCGTTGCGATACCGCAGATGATCGAGATCAGCGTCGTCTTCCCCGCGCCGTTCGGGCCCAGCAGGGCCAGGACCTCGCCGTCGCGGATGTCGAGCGACACGCCTTTCAGCGCCTCGAACCCGCCGTCATAGGTTTTCTGCACGTCCTTGACGGACACGATGGGGGTCATGGCGCACCTTTCTGTCTGTCCGCCCGATCTAGTGCCCCGGATGGCCGCCGCCAAGCCATGCCATGCGCACACCCCGCCCTGCCGTCCCGCACCTTGCGCTGGAACGACCCCGCGGGCTGTGGCAGGAGCGCGGACATGGAGACACGCGCGCTGATCATCGGGGGCGGCCCCGCGGGGTTGATGGCGGCCGAGCAATTGGCCGATGCGGGCCACGCGCCGCTGGTGGTTGACGCCATGCCGTCGCTGGGCCGCAAGGTCCTGATGGCGGGCAAGTCCGGCCTGAACCTGACCAAGTTCTCGGACGAGGATCCGGCCGCGGTCTACGGCCCCGGCGCCGGACCGATCCCCGCCATGCTGGAGGACTGGGGCCCGGTCGAGCTGGCCGGCTGGGCCGAGGATCTGGGGATCGAGCTTTTCACCGGCTCGACTGGCCGGGTCTTTCCCAAGGCGATGAAGGCCTCGCCGCTTCTGCGCGCCTGGCTGCGGCGGCTGTCGGACCAGGGGGCCGAGATGCGCACGCGCTGGCGCTGGACCGGTCTGTCCGATGGCGGCTTCGCGTTCGACACGCCCGACGACCCCCGCGTGCTTCACCCCGAGATCTGCGTGCTGGCGCTGGGCGGGGCGTCGTGGCGGCGGCTGGGATCGGACGGCGCGTGGGTTCCGTGGCTGCGCGCGGCGGGCGTGACGATCAACGACTTCGCGCCCGCCAATGTGGGCCTGCGCGTGGAGTGGTCCGAGCACATGGATCGCGTGCTGGGCCAGCCCGTGAAGGGCACCGCGCTGCACGCGGGCGACGCCGTGCACCGTGGCGAGTACGTGATCTCGAAACGCGGGCTCGAAGGCGGCGGGATCTACGCCGTCAGCCGCGCGGTGCGCGAGGGCGCCGCGCTGCACGTGGACCTGATGCCGGACTGGGACGCGGGAAAGATCGCCAGGCGCCTGCGCGGGGCCAAGGGTTCGCTGCCCAACCGCCTGCGCAAGGGGCTGGGGCTGGATGCTGCGCGCGCGGCGTTGCTGATGGAGTTCGGACAGCCCCTGCCCGACGACCTCGCCCCGCTCATCAAGCGGCTGCCGATCCGCCACGACGGACTGCGCCCGCTGGACGAGGCGATTTCAAGCGCGGGGGGCGTCGCGTGGGACGGGCTGGACCGTCATCTGCAACTGAAGGCGTTGCCCGGCACCTTCGCCTGCGGCGAGATGCTGGATTGGGAGGCGCCCACCGGTGGCTGGCTGCTGACCGCCTGCATGGCGACGGGCCGCGCCGCGGGGCTGGGGGCCGCGCGCCTACTGGGCCGGTAGGGGCGGCGGCGCGCGATCCTCGTTGATGGGCAGGTGGATGATGGCCGAGAACGCGCCGACCGCTACGCCCAGCCACCACACGAAGGTGTAGTTGCCCGTCACGTCGTACAGCCACCCGCCCAGCCACACCCCTAAGAAGCTGCCCAGCTGGTGCGACAGGAACACCACGCCGTACAGCGTGCCCATGTAGCGCAGCCCGAACAGGTGCGCGACCAGACCCGCCGTCAGCGGCACCGTGGCCAGCCACAGCGCGCCCATGACGAAGGCGAAGGCCAGCACCGTGCCGGGCGTGATCGGGAAACTGATGAACAGCGCCGCCGCCACGGTCCGGCCCGTGTAGATCCCCGCCAGCAGGTACTTGCGCGGGAACCGGTTGCCCAGCCAGCCCGCCGCCAGCGTCCCGCCGATATTGGCGAGGCCAATGAGCGAGATCGCCACCGCGCCCAGCGCGGCGGTGTCCACGATGCCGAGCCCCGCAAGGAACCCCGCGGGATCGATCGACGCGCTCATCTCGGTGACCATCGCGGGGAAATGCGCGGTGACGAAGGCCAGCTGGTAGCCGCACGAGAAGAACCCCACGAACAGCATGACGTAGGACGGATCGCGCGCGGCCCGGCGCAGCACCGCGCCCAGCGATTCCTCGAGCTCGACCTTCGACACCGGCGCGGGGGCGCGCATCATCGGCAGGACCGCGAGGCTGGCCAGGACGGCCGCCGCGAAGATCACGAAGACGGTCTGCCACGGGAAGAAGCCCAGCAGCCACTCGGCCACCGGTGCGCCGAAGACCTGCCCCGCGCTGCCCGCCGCCGTCGCGATCGCCAGCGACATGGCGCGCGTCTCGTTCGACGATGCCCGCCCGACGACCGCGAGGATCACGCCGAAGCCCGTGCCGGCGATGCCGAAGCCCACCAGCACCTCGAGCAATTGATGCGCGCCGGGGGTGACGGCGAAACTGCTCAGCACCAGCCCGGCTGCGTAGGTCAGCGCGCCCAGGATGATGGCCTTGCGGTCGCCGATCCGTTCGGCGATGGCGCCGAAGATCGGCTGGCCGATACCCCAGGCGAGGTTCTGGATGGCGATGGCCATGGAGAACTCGGCCCGGGCCCAGCCGAACTCCTCGGCCACGGGGATCTGGAACACGCCGAAGCTCGCCCGGATGGCGAAGCTGACCATCAGGATCAGGCAACCGGCGACCAGGACCGGCGTGACGAGGGACGCGCGCGTGGTTTGCATGGCGCAGCATTGGCCGCAGGCGGCGAGGCTGTCAAAATGCAATCGGTGATGCGTGCCATGCGACGCCGCGAATTATCGCGTTTTCCCTGCCCCGGCACAGGCGTTATGCAAGGGGCATGGATGATCACGACCCCGACCGGATGCGCGCGCGATACGCGCCAGCCCTGCAGGACGAGCTGGCGCAGATCGCCGCCGCGTCCGACAGCACCCGTGCCGACCGCGCACCCGTGACGCTGGACCAGCAGAGCGTCGGACGGCTCAGCCGCATGGACGCGCTGCAGAACCAGGCCATGGCCGCCGGAACCGAGGCTCGGCGCGCCACCCGCACCCGCGCCATCCAAGCCGCGCTGACCCGGCTGGACGAGGGCGAATTCGGCTGGTGCGACGAATGCGGCGAGCCGATCCCGCTGAAGCGGCTGGACCTCGACCCTTGCGCGACACGCTGCGTGGGATGCGCCGGCTGATGGCACAGGATTTCGAGGCGATCTACGACGCCGCCGTTGCGCGGGACGAGGTCCAGGACGACCCGGCCCAGCGCGGCGTTCTGCCCGAGTTCACCCGCATCGCCCAGGCGCTGGACTCGCAGCCGGCGCGGCGCGGCTGGTTTTCACGCAAGCAACCCGAGGCGGTGAAGGGCCTCTACCTTTGGGGCGGTGTCGGACGCGGCAAGTCCATGCTGATGGACCTGTTCTTCGTTCATGTGGAGGTCGAGGGAAAACGCCGGGTGCATTTCCACGCCTTCATGCAGGAGGTGCACAAGGGCATCACTGCCGCACGCAAGCGCGGGGTCGATGACGCGCTGGCCCCGGTGGCGGACGACATCGCCGACGGCCTGCGGCTGCTGTGTTTCGACGAGATGCAGATCGGCGACATCACCGACGCGATGATCGTCGGGCGCCTGTTCCAGCGGCTGTTCGACGGCGGCGTGACCGTCGTCGCCACGTCGAACCGCATTCCCGACGATCTCTACAAGGACGGTCTGAACCGCCAGCTGTTCCTGCCCTTCATCGACCTCATCAAGGACCGCATGGCGGTGGTCGAGCTCGCTTCGCCCCGCGACTGGCGGCAGGATCGCATCGCCGGGTCGGACCTGTATTTCACCCCCGCCGATGCCGAGGCGCGCGCCGCCATGGACGCGCTGTGGGACCGGCTCGCCGACGGGCCGGGCGAACCGCTGGAGCTGACGGTCTCCGGCCACGCCGTCACCGTGCCCGCCTACTCCGCCGGGGTCGGCCGCGCGCGGTTCTGGGACCTCTGCGGCAAGCCGCTGGGCGCGGCGGACTACCTGGCCATCGCCGAGCGTGTCCGGGTTCTGATGCTGGACGACGTCCCGCGCCTGGGGTCCGAGAACTACAACGAGGCGCGACGCTTCGTGACGCTGATCGACGCGCTTTACGAGGCGCGCACGCGGCTGATCCTGTCGGCGGCCGACACGCCGGAAAACCTGTATATCGAGGGCGCCGGATCCTTCGAGTTCGAGCGCACGGCGTCCCGCCTGCGCGAGATGCAGAGCGCCGACTGGGGCACGTGAGCCGGTCGCGCCACGCCCAGTGGGCGGCGCGGTCTGATCGCTTCGGACAAGTATTTGGAGACCAGTGATGTGCAGCCCGCGTCTTGCGGCGGGGCCGCGCGGCGACCTGCCGAACGCGCTCAGCCGTTCTCGCGCAGGACCCGGCCGGCGAGGTAGAGCGAGCCGCAGACCAGGATGCGGGCGTGCGCGTCCTGCGCCGCGATGGCGCGGACCGCTTCCAGGACGCTATCGGCGGTGGTGGCCACCAGGCCCACGCCGCGCGCGACCTCGGCCGTGCGGTCGGCGGGCAGCGTGTTCGCCTCGCCAGGGATCGAGACGGCGGTCAGGCTGTCCGCGTGCCGCGCGAGCGGACGCAGGTAGCCCGCGATATCCTTGGTGTTGAGCATCCCGCAGACCAGGTGCGTGCCGCGCGGGGGCAGCGCGGCGAGGGTGGCGGCGATGGCCGCGCCCGCCGCCGGGTTGTGGCCACCGTCCAGCAGGATCTCGGCCCCCGGCGCCGCGTCGACCAGCGGACCGTGCCGCAGCCGCTGCATCCGGGCGGGCCAGGTCGCGTCGGTCATGGCGGCGGCGCAGGCGGGCTCGGTCAGGCCCAGCGCGCGCAGCGCGGCGATGGCGATGCCCGCGTTTTCCAGCTGGTGTGGCCCGGCCAGCGCGGGCCGCGGCAGGTCGAGAAGGCCGGTTTCGTCCTGGAACACCAGCCCGTCCCGCTCGGGCGCCACGTGCCAGTGCTGCCCGTGGACCTGCAGCGGCGCGCCCAGCCGCGCGGCGCGCGCCTCGATCACCTCGAGCGCCGGCTCCGCCTGGCGGCCGATCACCCCCGGCACGCCGCGCTTGAGGATGCCGGCCTTCTCGCCCGCGATCTCGGCCAGCGTGTCCCCGAGGAAGGACTGGTGGTCCAGGTCCACCGGCGTGATGACGGTGAGCGCGGGGGTGTCGATCACGTTGGTGGCGTCGAGCCGCCCGCCGAGACCGACCTCGAGCAGGGTGTAATCCGCCGGCGTCCGCGCGAAGGCCAGCAGCGCGGCGGCGGTCGTGACCTCGAAGAAGGTGATGGGTGCCCCGCCGTTCGCCGTCTCGACCTCGTCCAGAAGCGCCGCGAGGTCGGGCTCGGAGATCAGCGCGCCGTTCAGGCGGATCCGCTCGTGGAAGCGCGCCAGGTGGGGCGACGTGTAGGCGTGCACCCGGTGGCCCGCCGACTCCAGCCCCGCCCGGATCATCGCCAGGGTCGAGCCCTTGCCGTTGGTGCCCGCGATATGGACGACCGGGGGCAGCGACCGCTCGGGGTGGCCCAGTTGCGCCAGCAGCCGGTGCATCCGGTCGAGGCTCAGGTCGATCACCTTGGGATGCAGCGCCATCAGCCGGTCAAGGATGGCGTCGGAGCCCGCCGTCATCCGGCGCACCGGCTCGAACGGTCGCGATCCATGGGTGTCAGGATTTCGAGGGTTCGGGCCGCGCCGGTTCGGGCAGGGCCTCGGGCAGGTCTCCCGGGGGCGGCAGGTCGCCCTGGGTCGCGGCGGGCATGCCACGGATCATCCGCAGAATGGTGATGAGTTCCTCGCGCAGCTCGCGCCGGTCGGTCACCCGGTCGAGCATGCCGTGGTCCAGCAGGTACTCGGCCCGCTGGAAGCCCTCGGGCAATTTTTCGCGGATGGTCTGTTCGATCACCCGGGGGCCGGCGAAGCAGATCAGCGCGCCCGGCTCGGCGATCTGGATGTCGCCCAGCATGGCGTAGCTGGCGGTCACGCCACCGGTGGTCGGGTGGGTCAGCACGACGATATAGGGCAGGCCCGCCTCTTTCAGCATGTCCACCGCGACGGTGCTGCGGGGCATCTGCATGAGGCTGAGGATGCCTTCCTGCATCCGGGCGCCGCCGGCGGCCGAGAACAGGATCAACGGGCAGTTCAGCTCGACCGCGCGGCGGGCGGCAGCCAGGATCGCGTTGCCCACGTACATGCCCATGGATCCGGCCATGAAGCTGAAATCCTGTCCGGCCGCGACGATGGGCACGCGGCCCAGTTCGCCCTCGGCAACCAGCATCGCCTCTTTCTCGCCGGTCTGCTTCTGCGCCTGCTTCAGGCGGTCGGGATACTTCTTCTGGTCGCGGAACTGCAGCGGGTCGGCCGGGGGCGCCTTGACCGGCACCTCCTTGAAGGCGCCGCCGTCGAACAGCGCGTTGAACCGCGCCCGCGGGGTCAACGGCATGTGGTGGCCGCAATTGGTGCAGACGTTCAGGTTCTCGGCGATCTCGCGGTGGAACAGCATGGTTCCGCACTCGTCGCACTTCGTCCAGAGGTTCTCGGGCACCTCGCGGCGCGAGAAGAGCGAGTTGATCTTGGGGCGGACGTAGTTCGAGATCCAGTTCATCGGGTGGCGTGTCCTGCGTCTTGGTATCGCGAATTGACCTAGTGCGCGGTCCGGCGGAATGCAATCAGGGCCTGAGCGCGAAGCGCAGCACGCCCCAGACCAGCGAGACCAGCGCCAGGTCGGCCATGAGCAGCGGCCCGGTGATGGTGACCTCGTCGGCGGCGTAGGGTGTCAGGAACAGCGCGAGCCCGGTGATCGTCCCCTTGGTCGAGATCAGAAGCAGGGCCACGACGTTGTTGGCGAAATGCAGCCCCCAGGCCGCGCCGATGGTGCCGGTCACCACGGTCAGGTCGGCGGCGATCAGCCCGAAGAACGCGGTCGACCCCACGACCGCCCAGGCATTGGCGCCCATGGTGGCGGGATCGAAATGCAGCATCCCGAACAGCAGCGATGGCACCAGCATGTAGATCAACGGCGACGCAAAGCGCGCGGCCAGCTGTTGCAGCAGGTAGCCACGAAACAGAAGCTCTTCCGCGCCGGTCTGCACCAGCACCCCCAGCAGCGCCAACGGCAGCAGCGTCAGCCACAGGTCGGGGGGAAGGTTGGGCTCGCCGTCGAACTGGACGGTCCAGACGGCCAGCGTCAGGCCGTATATCGCCCCCGTCGTGCCCAGCGCGACAAGGAAGTGCCGAACCGTGCGGCCGCGTCGCCCGATCAGGCTGCCCGCGCGGCGCCGGTGAAGCAGCCTGACGGCCACGACCGGCCCCAACGCCATGCCGACGAAGGTGGCCAGCAACAGAAGGGTGGCGCGCGGGGTCGTCGGCTCGGCCATGCCCTGGAGCAGGCCCAGCGCCTCCTGTTGGCCGATAAACAGAACAAGCAGGCCGAACAGCGCGGCCAGCCACAGCACCATCGCCAGCACGCAGATGACCAGCCCGAGCACAAGCCGCCAGATCTGGGGCCTGCCCCGGGCCGGGGAGACGAACGTGTCGAAAGGCATCGTGTCCGGCATGGTTCGGCCGATCCAACTCGTGACAGTGAAGTTTTACCTAGCCCGCCCAACCGGCGGGTGCAAACCGCGGCCGGCGCCCGGCCAAATCCCTTGTGTGCAGGCGCACCGTCCCATATGCGATGGAAAACACTGCCTGCCGGAGCGTCACAATGTTGAAGTCGAAAGCCGACAAGTCCAAGCTGCCCAGCCGCCACGTCACCGATGGCCCGGCCCGGGCGCCGCACCGGTCGTATTACTACGCCATGGGCCTGACGCAGGAAGATATCGACGCGCCTTTCGTCGGCGTCGCGACCTGCTGGAACGAGGCCGCGCCCTGCAACATCGCGCTGAACTGGCAGGCCCAGACGGTCAAGCTGGGCGTGAAGGCGGCAGGCGGCACCCCGCGTGAATTCACCACCATCACCGTGACCGACGGCATCGCCATGGGACACGAGGGCATGCGCTCGTCCCTGGCCTCGCGCGAGGCGATCGCCGACACGGTCGAGCTGACCATGCGCGGCCACGGCTACGACGCGCTGGTGGGGCTGGCGGGCTGCGACAAGTCGCTGCCGGGCATGATGATGGCGATGATCCGGCTGAACGTGCCGTCGGTCTTCATGTATGGCGGGTCGATCCTGCCGGGGAAGGTGCCCGAGGGCGCCGACGTGCCCGAGGATTTCGCCACGCGCGACCTGACCGTGCAGGACATGTTCGAGGCCGTGGGCCGCTACCAGGCGGGCGAGATGACCGACGCGCAACTGGCCGTGCTGGAGCGTGTCGCCTGCCCGTCGGCCGGTGCCTGCGGCGGGCAGTTCACCGCCAACACCATGGCCTGCGTGTCCGAGGCGATCGGGCTTGCGCTGTTCAACAGCTCGGGGATGCCCGCGCCGTTCGAATCCCGCGGCCAGTACGGCGAGGCGTCGGGCGGCGCCGTCATGCACCTGGTCGAACAGAACATCCGCGCCCGCGACATCGTCACCCGCAAGTCGCTGGAAAACGCCGCGCGCGTGGTGGCCTGCACCGGCGGGTCGACCAATGCCGGCCTGCACATGCCCGCCATGGCCCACGAGGCCGGGATCGATTTCGACCTGATGGATGTCTGCGACATCTTCCGCGACACCCCCTATTTCGTCGACCTCAAGCCCGGCGGCCAGTTCGTGGCGAAGGACCTTTACGACGTGGGCGGCATCCCGGTCGTGATGAAGGAGCTGCGCAAGGCGGGGCTGATCCACGAGGACTGCATGACCGCGTCGGGCCGCGCCATCGGCGAGGAGATCGACCGCGTCGAGCGCGAGGCAGACGGCCGCGTGATCTATCCCATCGACACGCCCATCACCAAGACCGGCGGCGTCGTGGGCCTCAAGGGCAACCTCGCGCCCGAGGGGGCCATCGTGAAGGTCGCGGGCATGAGCGCCGAGCAGCAGGTCTTCACCGGCCCCGCCCGCGTGTTCGAATGCGAGGAAGACGCCTTCGCCGCCGTGAAGGCGCGGTCCTACGAGGAAGGCGAGGTCCTGGTCATCCGCAACGAGGGGCCCGCCGGCGGCCCCGGCATGCGCGAGATGCTGGCGACCACCGCCGCGCTGTCGGGCCAGGGCATGGGCAAGAAGGTGGCGCTGATCACCGATGGCCGCTTCTCGGGCGCGACGCGGGGCTTCTGCGTGGGCCATGTCGGCCCCGAAGCCGCCCATGGCGGGCCCATCGCGCTGCTGCAGGACGGCGACATGATCACCATCGATGCCATCGAGGGCACCCTGTCGGTGGACCTGCCCGCCGAGGTGCTGGACGAACGCCGCGCTGCCTGGTCCGGCCCGCGCGAGACGATCTATGCCAGCGGCGCGCTGTGGAAATACGCCCAGCTCGTCGGCGACACCCGCAAGGGCGCGGTCACGCACCCGGGCGGCAAGGCGGAAAAGCACGTCTACATGGACCTCTAGGTCTGGTGTGACACGGGACCGCGCGTGGTCAACGGAGGGCGCAGGCGATGAAGCTCATGGGCAGGCTGGATCGATTGGCCCATCGACGCGCGCTGAAGTACTGGACGCAGGTCGGTCGCGACGCGGGCGCCCTCGATCCGGAAACCCTTGGTCAGCTCGGTGACACGGCGCGTGGCCTGCGCGGGGCGCTGGACCAGGTGATCGCCGCGGCGGAGCGGTCGAGAGGGCCGGCCTCGGGGCAGCTTGCACCGGCGGCCGCCGATGACTGGTCCTGGCGCCCGGCCGCGTGGGAGGCCGCCCAGCCCGGCGCGATGCTGGTCGCGCCCGAAACCGGCACCCCGCTGGGCACGACGCTCAAGCTGTTCCACGACTGCACCGATCCCACTTTCAGCGCCCGGCAGGAGCTGTCGCCGCCGCGCCCGCCGAAAATCGCGCTGGAGTGCTTCCAGTTCGACGGCTCGTTCCTGAGCCTGGTCATGGACCTGCCGGATCACGGCCTGACGGATCTGAAACGGCACCACATCATCGAGGTGCGGATGTGCGCGCGGCGCGAGCGGCCGATCGAGATGCTGGCGCGTCTGAACGTGCGGCACGGCCCCAACACCGAGCAGATCGTGCACGAGATGGCACCGATTCCCGAGACCGAGGATACCTGGGGGCTTGCCTTCGACATGGCCTATGCCGGGATCGATCAGGCGCGCATCTCGGGCGCCTGGATCGACCTGATCTTCGACAGCCCCGCCATGAACCGCATCGTCATCCAGGACCTTCTCGTGACCCGCCGCGTGCGGTCCGAGGTCTGACCGGAGAGGGCCGAACGCCATGACCGACATCCAAAGATCCCGCTGGACCGTCAGCACCGCGTCGCTCGACTCGGGGACTTGGCAGGTGACGCTCGCACCGGTGGGCCATGCCGGCGACAGCGCGCCGCGCCTGAAGGCCACCCACCGCAGCCGGCCCGTCGCTCTGCCCGATTTCGAGCGCGCCGAGACCGGCTGGTCCATGCGGCTGCGCCTGCCCGACGCGATGCTGTCCGACGGGGTGCAGACCCTGCTGCTGACCGATGCCGAAACCGGGGCCGCGGTGGGCAGCTGCCACGTCTCGGCGGGGCGCGCGCTGGACGGCGATCTGTTGGCCGAGATGTCGCAGCTGCGGGCCGAGCTGGATCTTCTGAAACGATCCTTCCGCAAGCACTGCGCCGACAGCGGCGAATGACGCCGCGTATGGGGTGACACCTTCGCGCCAGGTGCGCAGACTGCGCCTCACACCGCTGCGGAGGAGCGCCCGATGTCCGACTACCCACACCTTCTGGCCCCGCTCGACCTGGGCTTCACCACGCTGAAGAACCGCGTGCTCATGGGCTCGATGCATACGGGCCTGGAAGAGACAAGGGACTGGAACCGGGTGGCCGAGTTCTATGCCGCACGCGCCCGAGGCGGTGTCGGCCTGATGGTGACGGGCGGCATGGCCCCGAACCGCGAGGGCGGCGTGTTTCCCGGCGCGGCGGGGCTGTTCAACGACCAGGACATCGCGAACCACCGGGTGGTAACGGACAGGGTGCACGACGCGGGCGGCAAGATCGCCATGCAGATCTTGCACGCCGGCCGCTATGCCTATTCCCCCGACTGCGTCGCGCCCTCGGCCATCAAGTCGCCGATCTCGCCCTTCCCGCCCAAGGAACTGGACGAGGACGGCATCGAGAAGCAGATTGCCGACATCGTCACCGCCGCCGCGCGCGCCCGCGAGGCCGGGTATGACGGGGTCGAGGTGATGGGCTCCGAGGGCTATTTCATCAACCAGTTCCTGGTCGAGCACACCAACCACCGCACCGACCGCTGGGGCGGCAGCCTGGAAAACCGCCAGCGCCTGCCGGTGGAAATCGTACGTCGGGTGCGCGAGGCGGTGGGCGACGACTTCATCGTCATCTACCGGCTGTCGATGATCGACCTGATCCCCAAGGGCCAGACTTGGGACGAGGTCGTTCAGCTGGCACGCAAGGTCGAGGCCGCGGGCGCCACCATCATCAATACCGGCATCGGCTGGCACGAGGCGCGCGTGCCCACCATCGCCACGTCGGTGCCGCGCCGCGCCTTCGCCTGGGTCACGAAGAAGCTGATGGGCGAGGTCGGGATCCCGATCATCACGTCGAACCGCATCAACATGCCCGACGTGGCCGAATCCGTTCTGGCCGATGGCTGCGCCGACATGGTCTCCATGGCGCGGCCCTTCCTGGCCGACCCGGACTTCGTGGCCAAGGCCGCGGCGGGCCGGGCCCACGCGATCACGCCCTGCATCGCGTGCAACCAGGCCTGCCTGGACCACACCTTCGGCGGCAAGCTGTCGTCGTGCCTTGTGAACCCCCGCGCCTGCCACGAGACCGAGCTGGTGGTCGAGCGCGCCGAAACGCCCAAGCGCATCGCGGTGGTCGGCGCGGGCCCCGCCGGACTGTCGGTCGCGCTGACCGCGCGCGAACGCGGCCACGACGTGACCTTGATCGACCGCGCCGACCAGATCGGCGGGCAATTGAACATGGCGAAGGCCATCCCCGGAAAGGAAGAGTTCATCGGCCTCGTCGACTACTACGTCCGCGCGGTGGACGACGCGGGCGTGTCGCTCAGGCTGGGCACCGAGGCCACGGCGGACATGCTGGCAGATTTCGACGAGGTGGTGATCGCCACGGGCGTCGCGCCGCGCGACCCGCAGATCCCGGGACAGGACCACCCCAGCGTGCTGGGCTATATCGACGTGCTGCGCGACAAGGCGCCCGTGGGCAAGTCGGTGGCGGTGATCGGCGCGGGCGGCATCGGCTTCGACACGTCCGAGTTCCTGGTCACCGAGGACAGCCCGACCGAGCACCTGCCCGAATGGCTGCGGGAGTGGGGGATCGAGGATCCCGCCGACGCGCGCGGCGGTCTGGACCCCGATGGCCCGCACCCCGACGCCCCAGCGCGGCAGGTCTACCTGCTGCAACGCAAGACCGAGCGTCCGGGCAAGCGGCTGGGCAAGACCACGGGCTGGATCCATCGCGCCGGGCTGAAGATGCGCGGTGTCAAAATGATGGCCGGTGTCACCTATGACCGGATCGACGACGACGGTCTGCACATTACCGTGGACGGCGCGCCGCAGGTCCTGAAGGTCGACAACGTGGTGCTGTGCGCGGGTCAGGTCCCCCTGCGCGACCTGGCGGACACGCTCGAAGCCGCGGGCACGCCCTGCCACGTCATCGGCGGCGCGGATGTGGCGGCCGAGCTGGACGCCAAGCGCGCCATCGACCAGGGCACGCGCCTGGCCGCCACGCTGTAGCCCCGCGAAACCGCGAAATTCGTTCGGCTTTTCGCCGGGTGGCGTGAAACTCGCCGCCCGGCGCGCGCGTGTTTCGGCTTGGGGAACGATCCGACAATCACCCCCTTATTGTCGGTCCGGCACCGCAATCCTGCCCGATTGTGGGGCGAGATTGTTCCCTGAACCGGAACAGCCAACCAAGGTAAGGCGCAATGGACCGACTGACCGAGATGGAAGCTTTTGCCACGGTGGTGGATCAGGGTGGATTCACCGACGCGGCGAAGAAGATGGGGATCTCGAAATCCGCCGTCTCGAAACACGTCTCGTCGCTCGAGGCACGGCTGGGCGCACGCCTTCTGAACCGCACCACGCGCCGGGTCAGCCCGACCGAGATCGGCCTGGCTTATTACGACCGGGCGCGGCGCGTCCTGAACGACGCGGGCGAGGCCGACAGCCTTGTCACCTCCATGCAATCGGCGCCGTCGGGCCTGCTGCGCATCAGCGTCGCAACCGATTTCGGCGTGAACCATCTCAGCCCGATCCTTGGCGATTTCCTGTCGGAATTCCCCGAGATCACCGTGAACATGGTCTTGAACAACCGCTACGTCGAGCTGATCAGCGAAGGCTTCGACATGGCCGTGCGCATCGGCGAGCTCGAGGACAGCACCCTGCGCGCCCGCAAGCTGACCGAGACGTCCAAGCGGATGATCGCGTCGCCGTCCTATTTCCAGAAATACGGCCGGCCGATGAAGATCGACGACCTGAACGAACACAAGCTGCTGCATTACTCCAGCCAGTCCAACGGATCGGTCTGGAAGCTGACCGCGCCCTCGGGCGAGAAGCGGCAGGTCCGCACCGCGGGCTGGCTGTCGGTCAATGACGGGCAGTCGCTGCTGAACGCCGCGATATCGGGGCTGGGCATCGCCTATCTGCCCTCGTTCCTTTATGCCGACGCGATGGCGCAGGGCCTCGTCGAAGAGGCGATCCCCGACCTCCCCAAGGAAATGCAGGGGATCTACGCTGTCTACCCGCCGGGCCGGTTCACCCAGCCCAAGGTCCGCGCTTTCATCGATTTCCTGGTGCACGCCTTTGCCGAGAAAGGCCCAGACGCCTGGTAAAGGCCCTGTCAATTCGTAATTCGCACCACCTCGACACGGCGGTTGGCCAAACGGCCTTCGGCCGTGTCGTTGTTCGCGCGTGGCGCGAGGAAGCCGACGCCGTGGGCCGTGACCTGCCCCGGGTCGACGCCGAAGTCGTCGACCAGGGCATCGCGCACCGCCTGCGCCCGACGCCGCGATAGCGCGACATTGGGGTCGAGCCCACCTTCCGTGTCGGTATGGCCCACGATCGCCACCTGCATCCCGGGTCGTTCCGACAGGTAATCCGCCAACGCCCGCAGCGATGATGACTCGCCCGGGTCCAGCGTCGCCGCCCCGGTGGCGAACAGCAGCCCTTCGAGCACCGCGCGCCCGTTTCGCCGAAGCCCATCGATAACCGCTGTGGACCCCGCAGCAGCGGAGGGTCCGGGGGCCGCCGCGGGCGCCGAGGTCCCGTTCGGCGTGGACGAATCCGACACCTCGGGGCTGGCACCGCCTTCGGGCGCCACGTGGGTCAGTTGAACGAAGGCCGATCCGCCACCGCGGCTGAGCATCAGCGACAGCCGCGCGCCGGTCCCGTGCTCGGCCAGCAGGTAGCGGAAATTCCCCAGGTCCACGTACATCGCGGGCGCCGGCAGCGCGTTCGAGGCGAAGCGGAAATCATAGCCGCCGCACACCCGGTCGCGGCATTCGAACGTGACGGTCCAGCCCTCGGCCTGAAGCTGCGGAACAAGGGCATCGCGCAGCTGCAACGGCGTGATCATCTGCCCCCGCAATTGCCACGCGGTGCGGGTCACGGTGCCCGCGGCGCGCGTCACCGGCACCTGTGCCCCGTCCCACGCCCCGCTGGGCAGCCGGACGCTGGCGCCCCGCTCGACCCGCTCGGCGGTGCCGACGGCGTCGCCCGGCAGGTCCAGCGTGACCGCACCCGCCACGCCCGCCAGCGCCGAAAGAAGCGCCGCCAGGACGGCCGGTCGGATCATCGCGCCTGCGCGTGGTATTCGGGGTTCGGCGCCATCTCCGACGCGCTGGCCACGCGGTTGGTCATGTTGAAGAAGCCGGCGACCGAGGCGATGTCCCAGATATCGCGATCGGTGAGGCCCACGTCGCGTAGCCCCTTGCGGTCGGTCTCGCCCATAAGGTGCGGCGTCTCGGTCAGCTTGGTGGCGAAGGCCAGCATCGCGGTCTGCCGCGCGTCGAGCTTCGCCACCCGCCAGTTCATCACCATCTGTTCGCCCAGCGCCGGATCGCCCGACAACTGCCGCACCGCCGCGCCGTGGGCGACAAGGCAGTAGTAGCACTTGTTCACCGACGAGACCGCCACCGCGATCATCTCGCGCTCGAGCTTCGACAGGCCCGAGTCGGCCAGCATCAGGTCGTTGTAGAGCGCGGTGAAGGCGTTCAGCTTGTCGATGTCGAACGCGTAGGCCCGCAGGACATTGGGCACCATGCCCAGCTTGTCCTGGCAGATGTCGAAGTATTTCCGCGTTTCGGGCGGCAGCGGATCCACCATCGGCAGGTCCAGCGCGGTCGGGGCGTCGTCTTTCATCGGGGCCTCATGGTCTGATGCGGTAGTGGTAGCATGGCTGTTCCGCCATGCCGAGCGACCGGTAGAGCGCGTTCGCGGGATCGTTGGCGCGCGTGACCAGCAGCGTGAGCGTCGTGGCGCCATTCTTCCGCGCCCAGTGGGCCGCGTGGCCGATCAGCGTGCGCCCGGCGCCGTTGCGGCGCAACTTGGGCCGGGTTTCCAGCGCGTGGATCATGGCGATATCGCCCGCGGCGGCGACGAATACCGTCGCGGCAGGCTGATCCCTGGCGCGGCCGAGGATGGCGATCTTCGGCACCGCGACCCGCTCCATCACCGCGACACGGGCGGGACCGATGCCGCCCGCCGCCCAGATGTCATGCTGGATTTGCAGCGGCGGCCACGCGCCGAAGCCGGTGACCGGCGGCGGCGGATCCCCCGCCACGCGGGCGACGGGGGCGTGATACAGAACCGTCGGGTCCACGGTCAGGTAGCCGCGATCGTCCAGCCGCGCGTCCAGGTCGGACTGGTCGGGCCGCACCTGGAACAGCGCCTGCTGCCCCGCGTCGTCCATGGCGGCCTCGGCGGCGGTGATGTCCCGCTCGCCCACCGCGGTGTCGGTGGTGGCGGCCGAGACCCGCTTGCCGCCGCCCGCCCCGTCCCGCAGGGTCCAGGGCCCGTGCTGCCAGCTGCGGGCCGGTGGCCAGGTGGCGGCCAGCGTCGCGTCGATGACCGCCTGCGGCAGGTTCACTCGGCCGCCTCGGGGAAATGGGTTTTCAGCGCGCCCATCGCCGCCTCGAGCCGGTCCACGTCCGACCCGCGCACGACGACATTCACGCCGAAGCGGCCCTTCTGTACGAAGGGATAGGAGCCGACGGAAAGGTCCGGGTAGTCTGACGCGACCTGGCCCAGCGCCTCGGCGATGTCGCCCTCGCCCCGCTCCACCCGGATCGTGCGGCTTTCGACGCGCGCGCCGCCGGTCAGCGTCGGCAAAAGGCCCGCGACCATCGCCTCGAAGATCTGCGGCACGCCGGCCATGACGTGGATGTTGCCCAGCGAGAATCCCGGCGCGGCGGACACCGGGTTGTCGATCAGCGTCGCGCCCTCGGGGATGCGGGCCATGCGCAGCCGCGCGTCGTTCAGGGTGCCGCCCTGGCGGTCGTAATGGGCCTGGAGGATCGCGCGCGCATCGTCGCGGACGCCGATGGGCACGCCCTTGGCGCGCGCGATGCATTCCGCGGTGATGTCGTCATGGGTGGGACCGATCCCGCCCGAGGTGAAGACATGGTCGAACGCCTCGGACAACGCGCGCGCCGCCCGTTCGATGGCGTCCGCGTCGTCGGCGACCACGCGCACCTCTCGCAGGTCGATCCCGTGCTCGGTCAACCGCCCCGCCAGGTGGTGCATGTTGCTGTCCCGGGTGCGACCCGACAGGATCTCGTCCCCGATGACCAGCATGGCGGCGGTTGGGTTGGGCATGGCACGCTCCTTGAGGGTCGGTTGCCAGCGTTGTAGGCCCGGCCCATGCGCTTTCAAACCCCTCTTGTCCGCGCCCGGCTGGTCCGCCGCTGGAACCGTTTCCTGAGCGAGGCGACGCTCGAGGACGGGACGCTGGTGCGCGCCCACTGCCCCAACCCCGGCACGATGATGGGGCTGAACGCGCCGGGCACGCCGATCTGGCTGGAGCCGAACGACGACCCGAAGCGCAAACTGAAATACGGCTGGCGCCTGGTCGAGCTGGGGGACGGCGAATGGTCGGGCATCGACACCGCCGTGCCGAACCGCGTGGTCGGCGAAGCCCTGCGCGCCGGTCGGATCGCCGAGCTGGCCGCCTACCAGGGCGTGAAACCCGAGGTGAAATACGGGCAGAAAAGCCGCGTGGACTTCCTGCTGAGCCAGTCCGGCCTGCCCGATGCCTATGTCGAGGTGAAGAACGTCCACCTGCGCCGCAACGGAGACCTGGCCGAGTTTCCCGATTGCGTCACCGCCCGCGGCGCGCGGCACCTGGACGAACTGGCCGACATGGTGCGCCAGGGCCACCGGGCGGTGATGCTGTACCTGGTGCAGCGCACCGATTGCGCGGCCTTCGACCTGGCGCGCGACCTCGACCCGGGCTACGGCGCGGCCTTCGACCGGGCCCGGGCGGCGGGGGTCGAGGCGATCTGCTACGATACCGCCATCTCGACCGCGGCCATCACCCTGCGCCGCCCGCTACCCATCCGCGCCTGAACCGGCGGCGGGTGGTCAACGCCGCCCCGCGCGCCTATGTTCGCTGCGACGCAAAAAGACGAAAGCCAGACCCGTGGACGACACCAACCGTGGCCGCCTGACCAAGGACGGCATCCGCATCCATCACCCGGACGACTTCGCCGGCATGGCGAAGGCCGGTGCCCTTGCGGCCACCATCCTGGACGAGCTTATCCCCCACGTGCAGCCGGGCGTCACCACCGCCGCGCTGGACAAGATGATCGAGGACCGGATCGCGGCGGCCGGCGCGACCTCGGCCACCATCGGCTACAAGGGCTATCAGCACGCCAGCTGCATCAGCGTGAATCACGTGGTCTGCCACGGCATCCCCGGCGAGAAGGTCCTGAAGGACGGCGACATCCTGAACATCGACGTGACAGTGATCGTCGATGGCTGGTTCGGCGACACCAGTCGCATGTACGTGGCCGGCAAGCTCAGCCGCAAGGCCGACCGGCTTTTGCAGGTGACCCACGACTCGTTGATGAAGGGGATCGAGGCCGCGAAGCCCGGCAACACCTTCGGCGATATCGGCCACGCGATCCAGAGCTACGTCGAAAGCCAGCGCATGTCGGTGGTCCGCGACTTCTGCGGCCACGGGCTGGGCCGGGTGTTCCACGCCCCGCCCAACGTGCTGCATTACGGTCGCCCCGGCACCGGGCCCGAGCTGGAAGAGGGCATGTTCTTCACCATCGAGCCCATGGTGAACCTCGGCCGGCCCGAGACCAAGGTGCTGGCCGATGACTGGACCGCCGTAACCCGCGACAAGTCGCTGTCGGCGCAGTACGAGCATTCCATCGGCATCCGCGCCGACGGGGCCGAGATCTTCAGCCCCTCGCCCGCGGGCCGGTTCCACCCCACCTATGGATGACACGTCAGGCGGTCACCGCACGGTGATCTGGAGCCTTTCGGCCTCGAACTTCGTGATCGGGATGGGGGCTTTCGTGCTGATCGGGCTGGTCACGCCCATCGCCGGCGACATGGACCTGTCGCCGCCCCGCGTGGGCGCGGCCATGACGACCTATGCCATCGCCTACGCGTTGCTGTCGCCATTCCTGGTGTCGCTGACCGGCGCGCTGGGACGCCGCCGGGTGCTGGCGCTGGCGATGACGATTTTCGCCGGCGGCAACCTTCTGACCGCGCTGGCGCCGACCGAATTCGTTCTGCACCTGAGCCGCGTGGTCGCCGCGGCGGGCGCGGGGATGTTCACGCCCGTCACGTCCTCGGTCGCTGCCGCGCTGGCGCCGCCGCAGGCGCGCGGACGGGCGCTGGCCAATGTCATCGTCGGCCTGACCGTGGCGCAGGTGCTGGGCGTGCCCGTGGGCAGCTTCGTGGGCTACACCTTCGGCTGGCGGGCCGGCTTCCTGATCGTCGTGGCGCTGGCGCTGCCCTGCCTGTGGCTGATCTGGACGCGCGTGCCCAAGGGGCTGGAGGTCGCGCCCGCGTCCCTGCGCCAGCTGGGCCGCACGCTGCTGGACGGGCCGGTGATCCTTGCGGTGCTGTTCACGGCCAGCTTCCTGGGCTCGGTCTACGTGCTCTACACCTATCTTGCGCCGCTGCTGGAGCAGACCATGGGCTTCGGTCGCAACGGCGTGACCGCCGCGCTGGTGGTCTTCGGCCTGGGCGCGGTGATGGGCAACATCCTGGGCGGACGCATGACCGACCGGTTGGGCCCGGTCCGCACGCTGGTGATCCTCAGCTCGGCCCAGATCCTGGTGATGCCGGTCTTCTCGCTGCTGCCGGTGCCGGCGCCCGCCCTGTTCGCGTTGCTGCTGGTCTGGTCGATCTTCGGCTGGTCCTTCATGGCCGGGCAGCAGGTGCGCATCATCGGCCTGAACCCCGGGGCGGCGAGCGTGATCCTGTCGCTGAACGCGGCGGCGATCTACGTGGGCGCGGCGCTGGGCTCGGCCGTGGGCGCATCGGTTCTGGGCGGATTCGGCATCGGTGCGCTGGGGCTGGCGGCGGGGCTGTGCGCGGTCGTGCCCCTTCTCCACGTCCTGGTGTCGCGCTGGATCTCGGGGCGTTGAGCCCGCGGCAGACGGTGCGCCGGAGTATTTGAAGACCAGTGATGCAATGGGCCGCGGCGCTTCGACCCCGCCGGGATGCGAGCCGGGCCTCGCGCGCGGGTCAGAGGCCGGCGGCGACCATGGCGCGGGCCAGCTGCGGCACCGTTTTCGTGCTCAGGCCCGCCAGGTTCACCCGGCCGTCGCCCACCATGTAGATCCCGTGATCGCGGCGCATGGTGGCGACCTGTTCGGGCGTGGCGGGCAGGCGCGAGAACATGCCCTTCTGCGCGGCGAGCCCGTCGAACCGGTCGGAATTGGTCTGGCGGCGCAATTCCTCGGCGAGGGTGCCGCGCAGGTCGCGGATGCGGTCGCGCATATGCGCCAGTTCCTGCTGCCACGCGTTGCGCAGCGGCCGGTCGGTCAGCACCATGGTCACCAGCCGCGCGCCGTGATCGGGCGGGAAGCTGTAGTTCTGGCGGTTCAGATGCTCCAGCGTGCCCTGCGCGCGCCGCGCCGTGGCCGCATCGGGCGCGAGCGCCACGAGCAGCCCCACCCGTTCGCGGTAGAGCCCGAAATTCTTCGAGCAGCTGGTGGCGATCAGCATCTCGGGCAGCTGGCGCGCGAGGTGCCGCAGGCCGGCGACATCGGCGTCGAGCCCGTCGCCGAAGCCCTGGTAAGCCAGGTCGACCATGGGGATCGCGCCGCGCTCCGACAGGATTTCCGCGATACGCTCCCAAAGCGTCATGTCGGGATCGGCGCCGGTGGGGTTGTGGCAGCAGCCGTGCAGCAGCAGCACGTCGCCCTTGGCGAGGCCCGCCAGGTCAGCGGCCATGCCGTCCGCATCGACGGCGCCGGTGGCGGGATCGTAGTAGCGGTAGGTTCGATGCGGGCGGCCCAGATGCGCGAGGATCGACAGGTGGTTGGGCCAGGTGGGCTCGGGCACCCAGACGGTCGCCTCGGGCGCGGCGAGACCCACCAGTTCCAGTCCCTGCCGCACGGCGCCGGTTCCGCCGGGCGTGGCGATGGCCGCGCGCCGGTCGCGGCCCGCCGCATCGCCCAGCACCAGGTCACCCAGCGCGGCGGCAAAGGCCGGATCGCCGGCGAGGCCGGTATAGGACTTGGACTTCTGCACTTCCCAGAGCGCCAGCTCGGCCTGCTTGATCGCGCCCATGACCGGGGTGATCCCGGCATCGTCGCGGTAGACGCCCACGCCCAGGTCCAGCTTGTCGCCACGCGGATCGGCGGCCAAGTCCTGCATCAGCGACAGGATCTTGTCCGCGGGCTGTTCGGCAAGCCGGCCCAGCATGGCCTAGGCGTGGCCCGTCGCGACGGGCATGTCCTCGTAGGCGCCCCATTCCGACCACGACCCGTCGTAGAGCGACCAGTCTTCGTGGCCCAGCCGCGCGAGGCCCAGCGCCAGCACCGCCGCCGTGACGCCCGACCCGCAGGTGGTGATGACGGGTCGATCCAGATCGATGCCCGCAGACTCGAACGCGGCGCCCAGGCCGTCCGTGTCCTTCATCGTGCCGTCATCGTTCAGAAGCTGCGTGAAGGGCAGATTCTTCGAGCCCGGGATATGCCCCGCGCGCAGCCCGGGGCGCGGCTCGGGCGCTTCGCCGCGAAACCGCTCGGGCGCGCGGGCATCGAGAATCTGCGGCTCGGCCAGCTTCTGCGCGGCGGCCACCTGCGTCACGTCCCGCACCAGCGCGTTCTGGCGGCTGACGGTCATGTGGCGGTCACGCACGATCGGGGCCATGTCCTCGACATTGCGCCCCTCGGCCTGCCACTTGGGCAGACCGCCGTCCAACACGGCGACATCCGTCTTGCCCATCAGGCGGAACAGCCACCAGACACGCGCGGCCGAGAACAGCCCGGCGCCGTCGTAGACCACCACCTGGTGCCCGTCGCCCACGCCCAGCGCGCGCATCCGCGACACGAATTTCTCGACCGGCGGGGCCATGTGCGGCAGGTCCGACCGCTGGTCCGAGATCTCGTCGATGTCGAAGAACCGCGCCCCCGGGATATGCGCCGCGTCGTACTCGGCGCGCGGGTCGCGCCCCGCGTCGGGCATGTACCAGCTGGCATCGAGGATCCGCAGGTCGGGATCGTCGATATGCTTGGCCAGCCAATCGGTGGAAACCAGGGTTCGGGGATCGTCGCGCATGAAGGGCCCTTGCCGCTAGAGTGTCCGCTTCTGAGTAGAAGAGGCCGCGCCAAGAGGCAATGGCGCAGCGCTTAGCGGGCCATGAGGTTGCGCAGGCCGCCCAGCAGCGCCACGAAGGCCGCCCCGCCGGCGAGCGCGACCAGCAGCGCGGGCCACTGCGTATACAGGTCGCCCGAAAGCGCGGGGTCGGCGCCGGGGACCAGCAGAACCCGCAATTGCTGCGCCAGCCCGCCGCCCGCGACGCCGACGACGGCGTTCACCGGAAATCCGAAATCCAGGCGGCGCACCAGGCGCCCCGCCAGCGCGCCGCCCAGGGCGCCGAGGAGGATGACAGGAAGAAGGGCCATCGGCGGCGCGCTATCCCAGGTCCTTCAGCAGCCGCTGCTTCTGGCGTTGCCAGTCGCGCTTGGCCGCGGTTTCGCGCTTGTCGGGGGCCTTCTTGCCCTTGGCGATGCCGATCTTCACCTTGGCGATGCCGCGGTGGTTGAAATAAAGGACCAGCGGCACGAGCGTCATGCCCTTGCGCTGCGTCTCGTTCCACAGCCGGGCCAGTTCGCGCCGGTTGACCAGCAGCTTGCGGCGGCGCCGGTCCTCGTGGCCGAACATCGCGGGGTCGTAGGGCGCGATATAGCTGTTCACCAGCCACAGCTCGCCATCCTCGACCGCGGCATAGCTTTCGGCGATGTTCGACTGCCCGGTCCGCAGCGATTTCACCTCGGATCCCTGCAGCACGATCCCGCATTCCACGTCATCCTCGATGGCGTAGTCGTAGCGGGCGCGCCGGTTCTCGGCGATCACCTTGTAGTTCGGATTGTCCTTGGGCTTGGCCATGGCGACCGAGATAGGGATGCGCGCCGCCGCTGTCCAGCGGCGCGCGGGTTCAGCCCAGCAGGCCCAGCCGTTCCATCTCGGATTTCAGCATCAGCTTGGTGCCGTCCGTCAGCCCGACCAGCGGCAGGCGCACGTCCTCGCGGCAGCGGCCCAGAAGCGACAGGCCGTATTTCGCAGCCACCAGCCCCGGCTCGGCGAAGACGGCCTTGTGCAGCGGCAGAAGCCTGTCCTGCAGTTCGAGCGCGTGGGCCCAGTCGCCGTTCAGCGTGGCGGTCTGGAACTCGGAGCAGAGCTTGGGCGCGATGTTGGCCGTGACGCTGATGCAGCCCACACCGCCATGCACGTTGAAGCCCAGCGCCGATGCATCCTCGCCCGACAGCTGGCAGAAATCCGCGCCGCAGGCGGCGCGCTGTTCGCTGACGCGCACGATGTCGCCGGTGCTGTCCTTCACACCGACGATGCGCGGCAGCTCGGCCAGGCGCGCCATGGTGTCGACCTTCATGTCCACGACCGACCGGCCGGGGATGTTGTAGATGATGATCGGCAGGTCGGCGGCGTCGTGGACGGCCTTGAAATGCTGGTAGAGCCCCTCCTGCGTGGGCTTGTTGTAATAGGGCGTGACCACCAGCGCGGCATCGGCGCCGACCGAGGCGGCGTGCTGGATCAGGCCGATGCCCTCGGCGGTGTTGTTGGAGCCGCACCCGGCGATCACGGGGACCCGGCCGGCCGCCGCCTTGACGACCTCGGCGACCACGGTCTCGTGCTCGTCGTGGCTCAGCGTCGGGGTCTCGCCGGTCGTGCCCACGGGGACGAAGCCATGCGTGCCCTGCTCCACGTGCCAGTCGACCAGACGTTTCAGGGCGTCGAGATCCAGCTGGCCGTCCTTGAACGGCGTGACCAGTGCGACGATAGAACCCCTGAACATGCTGCGTGCTCCCTTGCTGGCGGTGGCGGGCGGCCCCGCGGTTGCGCGCCGCCCCTATACGCGCGCCCGGGCGTGTTGCCAAGTTCGTGTCTTGGCCAAGGCCGGGCCGCGGCATATGTTTCCCCGGATGCTGCTGCGCCCCCTGATCCTTGCCGTCTCGCTTTGGGCGGCCCCGAGCCACGCGCAGGTCGCGGCGCCCGAGCCCATCGCCTCGGACCCGTCCGCGGGCCTGGCCCAGGCGTTGGCCGAGCTGCGTGCGGGCAGCTTCACCGACGCGCTGGACGCCGCCGCGCGGTCGGGGCCTGTGGCGCGCGACGTGATCGAGTGGCTGCGCCTGCGCGAGGGACAAGGCAGCTTCGACGACGCGCTGTCGTTCCTGACGCGCAATCCCGACTGGCCGGGCCTCGATCTGCTGCGCCGCCGTGCCGAGTCGAACCTGCCCGACATCATCGCCGACGCCGATGCCGCCGAGCGGGTGCTGGCCTTCTTCGACGGCACGCCGCCCGCCACCGGCCAGGGCACCGTCGCGCTGGTCCAGGCCTACCAGATGCTGGGTCGCGAAGGCGACGCCGAAGCGCAGGCGGCCCTTGCCTGGGTCGAACGGTCCATGACCTCCGAGGCCGAGCGCTGGCTCCTGTCGCGCTACGCCGAACTGCTCGAGCCGCTGGAGCCGCAGCGGATGGAGCAGATGTTCTGGGACGGCGCCGACGTGGCGCTGCGGCGCGCCATCGCGCGCGACAGCGACACCGAGGCCGCGCGGGTGGCCCAGGCACGGCTGAGCAACCGGGTGCCCGACGACCTGGAGGACGATCCCGGCGTGCGCCACCACGCGTTCCGGCAAGCCATGCGGGGACGCGATTTCGACGAGGCGCAGGACATCATCCTGTCCGCCTCGATCGACGCCGAGGGGCTGGGCCGTCCGCAGGCCTGGGCGCGGGACAGGCGGAACCTGGCACGGCGGCTCTTGCGCGCGGGCGAACCGGCGCAGGCCTACGCCGTGGCGTCGTCGCACTGGCTGGAATCCGGCTCGGACTACGCCGACCTGGAATGGCTCTCCGGGTTCCTGTCGCTACGCCGGCTGGATCAGCCCGAACGCGCGGTGAGCCATTTCCGGCGGTTCGCCACGGCGGTCGAGACGCCGATCTCGCTGGGCCGTGCGGGCTATTGGACCGGGCGGGCGCTCGAGGCCGCGGGCCGCGAGGACGAGGCGCAGACGGCCTACGGCGTCGGCGCGCAGTTCCAGACCAGCTTCTACGGCCTGCTTGCCGCCGAACGTCTGGGCCTGTCCATCGATCCCACGCTGACGGGGCGCGAGCCTTTCCCGCCCTTCGCCGATGCGACCTTCCGGGGCAGCACGGTGTTCGAGGCGGGTCTGGCACTTCTGGCGGCCGGCGAGCGTGACCTGGGCGAGCGGTTCCTGACGCACCTGACCGAAAGCCTCGAACGGCCCGATATCGGCACGCTCGCCAACCTGGTGCTGGACCTGGGCGAACCCCACGTCGCGCTGCTGATCGCCAAGCGGGCGGCCCGCGCCGGGCTGACCCTGCCGCGCGCCTATTTCCCGGTGGTCGAACTGGGTGTCGAGAACATGCCCGTGTCGGCGGAACTGGCCCTGGCCATCGCCCGACGGGAAAGCGAATTCGACCCGGGCGTGACCTCGGGCGTGGGCGCCCAGGGCCTGATGCAGCTGATGCCGGGCACGGCGCAGGACGTGGCAAGGGCGCTGAGCCTGCCCTACCAGCGGGCGCGGCTTTACAGCGACCCGAGCTACAACGCGACGCTCGGCACGGGTTACCTGGCCGGGCTGATCGACCGCTTCGGAGACAACCCCGTGCTGGTCTCGGCGGGCTACAACGCGGGGCCCGGACGACCCGCATCGTGGATCGGCGACAATGGCGACCCGCGCGATCCGGACGTGGACGTGGTCGACTGGATCGAGATGATTCCCTTCGACGAGACACGCAATTACGTCATGCGGGTGGCCGAATCGATTCCCGTCTACCGGGCCCGACTTTCGGGAGAAGCGGCCCCGCTGGAATTCACCGACCTCTTGAAAGGCCGTTAATCGGCTTCGGCCTCGTCCGAGGCCTCGGGGTCGACCGTGTCGGTGATGCCGATCTCGGACGCCGTGGCCACGGTGCCCACGGCGGCGTCGCTGGGGCACCGCTCGTACTTGAAGGCATAGCCGTTCCAGATCAGGAACAAGCCGCCATCGGCCGCGGTCATGAACATCGCGCGGTCGCTCCAGGTGCGGGTCTGGGTCTGCGTTTCGCCGTCCACCTCGACCTGTTCCTCGGACGAGCAGGCCATGTCGTACAGGATCGCCTCCATGTCGCGGACGTTGACCGGCGTCGTCATCTCGCAGCGGCTTTCCACCCCGAAAAGCACGTTGTCCTCGATCTTCAGGGCGCTGGCGGGCGTGTCCGTGAAGGCGCATTCGGCCGTGGGGTTCGCCCGCCACAACCCGTCGTAGGCGCCGGCGACCGCCTGCCCGCCAGCGACCAGCGCCAATGCGCAGAACTTGCCGAAATGATGCATCCATTCCTCCCATTTGCAGACATCGACCGGGAAACCGTTGCCAGCTCTGATTAAGGGCAGATAAACACCGGCGAGGCAAATTTTATGCCAACCTCCGGAGTGCGCCCATTTGAGACCCAGTACAGATATCCGCCGCGGCCTGGACGAATTACGCCAGACCCGGGCCGAAAGCCGTCGCCTTTTCTGGGCGGTGGGCCTGTTCAGCATGTTCGTGAACCTGCTGATGCTCACCGGGCCGCTTTACATGCTGCAAGTCTATGACCGGGTCCTTGGTTCCAGGTCCGAGGCCACGCTGGTCGCGCTGACGGCGCTGATGGCCTTCCTGTTCCTCATCATGGGCGTGATGGATTTCGCACGGGGCCGGATCCTGGCGCGTGTGGGCGCGCGGTTCCAGTCCAACCTGGATCGCCGGGTCTTCGCGGCGATGGTGCGCAAGGCCGCCGTCGCCCCGGACGCCGCCTCCGAGCAGAACAACCTGCGGGACCTCGAATCGGTCCAGAGGCTGCTGTCGTCGCCAGTGCTGACCGCGTTCTTCGACATGCCCTGGACCCCGATCTTCCTGATCGTCATCGCGATCCTGCACCCCTGGCTGGGCATCCTCGCGCTGGGCGGATCCCTAGTGTTGATCGCGATTGCCATCCTGAACCAGGTCTACACGCTTCGGCCGCAGGCCATGGCCAACGCGGGCAGCGTCCGGGCCGAGCGTATGTCGGAACAGATCCGGCAGGAGGCCGAAATGGTCCGCTCGCTGGGCATGCAGCAGGCCACCTTCAGCCGCTGGCAGGAGCTGCGCGAGAACTCGTTGAAGGAAACCATCGCGTCCAGCGATATCGGCGGGCGCTTCACCACGTTGACCAAGACCTTCCGGCTGTTCCTGCAATCGCTGATGCTGGGCCTCGGTGCCTACCTGGTGCTGCAGAACCAGATGACGGCCGGTGGCATGATCGCGGGCTCGATCCTGCTGGGCCGGGCGCTGGCGCCCGTCGACCTTGCGCTGGGCCAGTGGGCCCTCGTCCAGCGCGCCCAGCAGGGGTGGCGCAACCTGGCCGAACTGCTGTCGGCTGTGGGCGAAGAACCGCAGCGCACCGCGCTGCCTCGCCCCAAGGCCCACCTGACGGTGAACCAGGTCACCATCATCCCCCCGGGCCAGAGCCAGGCATCGGTCCGGATGGTATCGTTCGACCTGAAACCGGGCGAGGCGCTGGGCATCATCGGGCCATCGGGGTCGGGCAAGTCGACCCTGGCCCGCGCCATCGTCGGCGTCTGGCGCGTGGCGGGCGGCAAGATCCGGCTGGACGGCGCGTCGCTGGACCAGTTCGAACCGGACGTGCTGGGCCAGCACATCGGCTACCTGCCCCAGCGCGTGCAGCTGTTCGACGGCACCATCGCCCAGAACATCGGCCGCATGCAGCCCGAGGCGCGGGACGAGGACATCGTCGCGGCCGCGCAGAAGGCGGCGGTGCACGACATGATCCTGCAACTGCCCGACGGCTACGACACACAGGTCAGCAGCGCCGGCGGACGCCTCTCCGGCGGCCAGATCCAGCGGATCGGGCTGGCGCGCGCCATGTATGGCGACCCGGTCATCCTGGTGCTGGACGAGCCGAACTCGAACCTCGACAACGAAGGCTCGGTCGCGATGAATCGCGCGATGGAGGCATTGAAGAAGGCCGGCGGCGCGGTCATCATCATGGCGCACCGGCCATCGGCCATCCAGACCTGCGAAAAGCTGCTGGTCATGGATAACGGGATGCGCCGCGCCTTCGGGCCGAAAGAGGAAGTGCTTCGCGAGATGGTCAAGAACCACAAGCAGCTTATGGACGGACCGCAGGTCGGGGGCGTGTCATGAAGCCGCCCGCCAAGGCGCCCCTGGGCAAGATCAAGCCGGCAAAGCAAAGCCCCGACCAGGCTCGCAAGGCCGCCATCACCGAGAACAACCGCCGCTGGACCGCGCGCTGGCCCCTCACACTGGGACTGCTCGCGCTGCTCGTGCTGGTGGGGGGGCTGGGCAGCTGGGCCTTCCTGACCCAGATCTCGGGCGCCATCATCGCCAGCGGCCAGATCGAGGTCGAGCGCAATCGCCAGGTCGTGCAGCATCCCGATGGCGGCGTCGTCACCGACATCCTGGTGAACGAGGGCGACCGGGTCGAGGCGGGCGAGCCGCTGATCCTTCTGGACACCGTTCTGCTGAACACCCAGCTCGCGACCGCCCGCGGACAGCTGTCCGAATTGTTGGCGCGTCAGGCCCGGCTCGAGGCCGAACGCGACGGCGCGGACGAAATCGACTTCTCGGAGCTGATCGCGTTCGCCGGCGACACCGAAGAAGCCCGCGAGCTCATGCAGGGGCAGTCCAACCTCTTCCAGGCGCGGAACGAGAACCGCACCCAGCTGGTCCGACAACTGAACGGGCGCCGCGCCCAGATCGACCGCCAGATCGACGGGATCACCGCCCAGCGCGACGCGCTCGAAGTGCAATTGGGGCTGATCCAGACCGAGCTCGAAGATCAGCAGAGCCTTCTCGACCAGGGGCTGACCCAGGCCAGCCGCGTGTCGTCCCTGCGCCGCGAAGAGGCCCGTCTGCAGGGCCAGGTGGGCGAGCTCGAGGCCTCGGCCGGCGAGGCGGCCGAGCGCATCAGCGAAATCGAGGTCCAGCTCCTGACGCTCGACACCCAGCGCCGCGAAGAAGCCATCACCCAGTTGCGCGACCTGCAATTCCGGGAAGTCGAATTCCGCGAACGGGCAAACGCCCTGCAGGAGCAACTCAGCCGCACCGCCATCACCGCGCCCGTGTCGGGCGTTGTCTACGGCCTGACGGTCTTCGCCGAACGCAGCGTGGTCCGTCCCGCCGACCCGATCCTCTATATCGTGCCGCAGGACCGCCCGCTGATCATCGCCGCGCAGGTCGAACCGATCCATGTCGACCAGGTGGATGTGGGTCAGCAGGTGTCGGTCCGGCTGTCGGCCTTCGACGCGCGGACCACGCCCGAGCTTTTCGGGACCGTCACACAAGTCTCGGCCGACAGTTTCACCGACGAGGGCAGTCGCCTGTCCTTCTACCGCGCCGAGGTGGCGCTGAACCCGGGCGAGCTCGAGCGGCTTCCGCCGAACCGTGTCCTGATCCCCGGCATGCCGGTGGAAACATTCCTTCAGACCGAGGACCGCACGCCGATCGCCTACCTCGTGAAACCGCTGACCGACTATTTCAACCGCGCCTTCCGCGAGAGCTGAGACAGGAGAGCCCCCGATGAACACGATCGAGACACGCCTTGCCGACCTTGGGGTCACCCTGCCCGATGCGCCTGCGCCCGCGGCCAATTACGTTCCTTATGTGCAGGTCGGCGACCTGGTGCATGTCTCGGGCCAGATCAGCATGGAGGATGGCCAGATGATGACCGGCAAGCTGGGCGACACCGTGTCGGTCGAGGACGGCGCCCGGGCCGCCCGGGCCTGCGCGATCAGCCTGCTGGCGCAGCTGAAGGCCGCGTGCGACGGCGACATCGACCGTCTGGTCCGGGTGGTGAAGCTGACGGGCTTCGTGAACTCCACCGCCGATTTCACCGACCAGCCCAAGGTCATCAACGGCGCGTCCGATTTCCTGGTCGAGGCGCTGGGCGATGCGGGGCGGCACGCCCGCTCGGCCGTCAGCGCGGGATCCCTGCCCCTTGGCGTCTCGGTCGAGATCGAAGCGATCTTCCAGGTCCGATGACCCTGCCCCGCACCTTTCTCGATCGCCCCCTGGCGCATCGCGGTCTTCACGACCTGTCCGCGGGCGTGGTCGAAAACAGCATGGCCGCGTTCGAAGCGGCGGCCGACGCCGCCTACGGGATCGAGCTGGACGTCCAGATCAGCGCCGATGGCGTGCCCGTCGTGTTCCACGATCACACGCTGGATCGCGTCACCGACCGTACGGGTCCGGTGAATGCCCTGACGGCCGAAACGCTGGGCAAGACCCGGTTGGCGGGCAGTGATGACGCGATCCTGACGCTGGAACAGGTTCTGGACCGTCTGGGTAACCGCGCGCCCGTCGTGGTCGAGATCAAGGACCAGTCCGACAGCGCGCTGGCGGGCGCCGCGCTGGACCAGGAGACCGGGCGCGTCCTGCGCGCCGCGCGCGACCGCCACGGCAGTGACGTGGCGGTGATGTCCTTCAATCCGCAATACATCGTCGGGCTGTCGTGGCTGGGCGAGGATATTCCGCGCGGCATCACTTCGGGCACGATCGACGATTACGCGACCGACCTGCCCGAGCAGGTGCGCCGCGACCTGGCCGCGAACCTGTATTACGAGGCCGCCGGCGCCTGGTTCGTCAGCCACAATCACCGAGATCTCGCCAATCCGCGCATCGCCGAGCTGAAGGCAAAAGGTGCCGCGATCCTGTGCTGGACGGTGCGAAATGCGGCCGAGGCCAAGACCGCTCTGCGCATCGCCGACAACATCACGTTCGAGGGCTTTCGCCCCGCTTGAACCGCGCGGGCACCGGCCCAGTTATCCACCCCATGGATGACACCCCGATCGAGCTGCGCGCCCATGCCAGCCTGTCCGAAATCGACCCCGCCGAATGGGATGCCTGCGCCTGCCCCGAGGCGGCGGAGGGCCGACCGCGTGACCCGTTCACCGCGCACCGCTTCCTGCTGGCGCTGGAAGAGTCGGGTTCGGTCGGGCCCGGCACCGGCTGGCAGCCGCAATACCTTGCCGTGCGGCAGAATGACCGGCTGATCGCCTGCGCGCCACTTTACGCCAAGGGGCACAGCCAGGGCGAGTATATCTTCGACCACAACTGGGCCCACGCCTACGAACGCGCGGGCGGACGGTACTACCCCAAGCTACAGATCGCCGTGCCCTTCACCCCCGCCACCGGCCGCCGCCTGCTGGTGCGCGAAGGATATGAGGAAACGGGCCGCGCCGCCCTGTTGCAAGGCGCGCTGCGTATCGCCACCGACAACGGTCTGTCGTCGCTGCACATCACCTTCTGCACCGAGGCCGAGGCAATCGCGGGCGAGGATATGGGCCTGCTGCGCCGCGCTGGGCAGCAATACCACTGGCTCGACGACGGCTACGGCGATTTCAGCGGCTTCCTGGCCGCGCTGAGTTCGCGCAAGCGCAAGAACATCCGCAAGGAACGCGCCGCCGCGCAGGCCTTCGGCGGTGAGATCGTGCACCTGACCGGCGACCAGATCCAGCCGCACCACTGGGACGCGTTCTGGCGGTTCTACCAGGACACCGGCGCGCGCAAGTGGGGCACGCCCTACCTGACGCGCGACTTCTTCGACCGCGCGCACGAGACCCTGCGCGGCGACATCCTGTTGATCCTGGCCCAGCGCGACGGCGTGCCCATCGCGGGCGCCCTGAACCTGATCGGGCGCGAAACGCTTTATGGCCGCTACTGGGGCTGCGTCGAGGATCACAACGCGCTGCATTTCGAGCTTTGCTACTACCAGGCCATCGACTGGGCGCTGGCCCACGGCCTGACCCGGGTCGAGGCGGGCGCGCAGGGCGAACACAAGCTGGCACGCGGCTATCTGCCCGTGCCCACGCACTCGCTGCACTGGATGGCCGACGAAGGCTTTTCGCGCGCCGTCGCCGACTACCTCGAGGCCGAGCGTCGCGCCGTGGACGAGGAGATCGAGGTGCTGACCAGCTACGGCCCGTTCCGCAAGGTTGAAGGAGAGCCAGAATGACCGAGAAACTTGACCAGGGCGCCCGCGACGAGGCGCTGTCGCCGCTGAAAGACGCCGGCTGGGAGATGGCCGCTGACCGCGACGCGATCACCAAGACCTTCCGCTTCGACAGTTTCGTCGACGCCTTCGGCTGGATGGCGCGGGCCGCGATCCTGGCCGAAAAGATGAACCACCACCCGGAATGGTTCAACGTTTACAACAAGGTAACCGTCACATTGACAACCCATGACGCCGGTGGTCTGTCGCATCTCGATATCGACCTTGCCAACAAGATGGACACGCTCTCGCGATGATCGAAACGATCCTGAACACGCCGCTGATGAACGGCACCTCCCTGGGCGACCTGCTGTCGCTGGAATTCCTGATCGCGCTTCTGGGCGACGTGCTGACCGCCATCGTGATCCTGATCATCGGTTACCTGCTGGGCGGCTGGGCCGGGCGGCGCATCCGGTCGATCGGCACCAAGGGCAAGCACCTGGACGAGACGCTGTTCAACTTCCTGGGCAACATCGTCCGCTACGTCTTCATCGGCTTCTCGTTCCTGTTCGTGCTGAACACCTTCGGGGTGCAGACGACCAGCGTCGTCGCCGTTATCGGTGCCGCCGGTCTTGCCATCGGCCTTGCCCTGCAGGGCACGCTGTCGAACGTGGCGGCGGGCGTGATGATCATCTTCTTCCGCCCCATCAAGAACGGCGATTTCGTCGAGATCTCGGGCCAGATGGGCACGGTCAAGGACATCTCGCTGAACTTCACCGAACTGGCCAGCATCGGCAACGTGCAGATCATCATCCCCAACTCGCAGGTCTGGGGAAACACCATCGTCAACTACTCAGTCTACGAAACCCGGCGGGCGGAATGGACCTTCGGCGTGGGCTACGGCGCCAACCTGGCGCAGGCCGAGAAGGTCATCCGCGACACGATCATGGCCGACGAACGCTCCATGTCCGAGCCCGAGCCCTTCATCCAGATCAACAACCTGGGCGACTCGTCGTGCGATTTCCTGGTGCGGGTGTGGTGCAACTCGGCGGACTATTTCGGCTACCAGGCCGACATGAAGCGCCGCGTGAAGGAAGAACTCGACCGCAACGGCGTGCCGATCCCGTTCCCCACGCGCACCGTCTGGATGAACGAGGGCGACAGCCCCACGCCCCACCACGGTCTGACCTCGTCCAGCGACGAGGACATGGTCAAGGCCGACTCCGAGCTGACCTGAGGCCAGCCCGGAGACGCGATATCCTACAGGGTGGCGAGGATCGCCTCGCCACCCGAGGTTTCGCAGACGCCGGGGTTTTCCTCGGCGTGCAGGGTGACGATCTTGTTGTCGTCCACCACCATCGCGTAGCGCTTGGAGCGGTCGAAGAACCCCACCGGCGGCGCGGTGAAATCCATGCCGGCGGCCTTGGTGAACTCGGCCGAGGCATCGCCCAGCATGGTGATCCCCGCCACGTCCGCGCCGGTGGAGTCCGACCAGGCCTTCATCACGAAGGGGTCGTTGACCGCCACGCAGATCACGTCCTCGATCCCCTTCTCGCCCAGCTGGTCGCGCACCCGCATGAAGCTGGGCACGTGGGCCGAGGTGCAGGTCCCGGTGAAGGCGCCGGGCAGGCCGAAGACCACGACCTTCTTGCCGCGGGTCAGGTCGTGCAGCTGCACCTGTTCGGGGCCATCCGCCCCCATCCGCAGCAGCGTGGCATCGGGAAGCGTATCGCCTGTGGTAATGCTCATCGGTTCGTCCTTCCGGTCGGTTGTTGGCACCATATTCCGCCAACGATATACGGTGCCGACACCGATCCGCCAGCGGGGACACTCGAATGACACATATCGTCGTGATCGGCGCCGGCCAGGCCGCCAGCTCGCTGATCGGCACGCTGCGGACCAAGGGCTTCGACGGCGCCATCACCCTTGTCGGTGCCGAACCCGTGCCGCCCTACCAGCGCCCGCCGCTGTCGAAGGGATACCTGCTGGGCGACGTGGCGCGCGACCGGCTGTTCCTGCGCCCGGCCAGCTGGTGGGATGACCACGATGTGACGCTGAAGCTGGGAACGCCGGCCAGCGATATCGACACGGCGGCGCGCACTGTCCGGGTGGGCGACGAGACGCTGTCCTACGATCAGCTGGCGATCTGCACCGGCCTCGTCCCGCGCGCGCTGCCCGCCGATCTCGGCGGCGCGCTGGACGGCGTGCACACCGTGCGCAGCCTGGCCGACGTGGACGCGATGGCCGACCCGCTGAAGGCGGCCCGGCGGCTGCTGGTCGTGGGCGGCGGCTATATCGGGCTCGAGGCGGCTGCCGTGGCCCGCAAGCTCGGCGTCGAGGTCACGCTGGTCGAGGCCGCACCGCGCATCCTGTCCCGCGTCGCCGCGGACGAGACGGCGGCCTATTTCCGCGACTTGCATCGCGGCCACGGGGTGCACCTTGTGGAAGGCGCCAGCCTTGCCCGGCTCGAGGGCGAAACGCGCGTCACCGGCGCGGTCCTGGCCGATGGACGCCGGATCGACTGCGATATCGCCATTGTCGGCATCGGCCTGCTGCCCCGCTGCGCCATCGCCGAGGCCGCGGGGCTCGACGTCGATGGCGGGGTCGCGGTCGACGACCGGGGCCGGACCTCGGACCCGCGGATCTGGGCGGCGGGCGACTGCGCGGCGCTGCCCCTGCCCGGCGGGCGGATGCGGATCGAGTCGGTGGGCAACGCCATCGACATGGGCGCGGCGGTCGCGGCCAACATGCTGGGCGCCGATGCCGCCTACGATCCGAAACCGTGGTTCTGGTCGGACCAGTACGACGTGAAACTGCAGATCGCCGGGCTGAACACCGGGCACGACCGCGTCGTGGTGCGGCCCGGCGCCCGCGACGGCGAGGGGTCGCACTGGTACTTCGCCGGCGACCGGCTGCTGGCGGTGGACGCCATGAACGACGCGCGCGCCTACATGATCGGCAAGCGCCTGATCGAGGCGGGCCGGTCGGCCGACCCCGAGATACTGGCCGATCCCGCGGCCGACCTGAAGGCGCTGCTGCGCGCATGAGGCGGGCGTCGTGAGGATCGTCGGCGGCCGGTTCCGGGGCCGCGCCCTCGCGGCAGTGGGCAAGGGCGATCCCGCCGCCCACCTGCGCCCCACGACCGACCGCGTGCGCGAAAGCCTGTTCAACGTGTTGTCGGGCGGCAAATTCGGCGACCCGGTCACCGGTGCCGCGGTGCTCGACGTGTTCGCCGGGACCGGCGCCCTGGGGCTCGAGGCGCTGTCGCGGGGCGCGGTCGCCGTCACCTTCCTCGAGAAGGGGCGCAAGGCGCAGGCAATCCTGCGCCGCAATCTCGACCTGCTAGGTGTAGAGGCCGAGGCGAAGCTGATCTCCCGCGACGCCACCCGCCCCGGTCCGACGCCCGTCGCCCACGACCTGGTCTTCCTCGACCCGCCCTACGGGACCGGCCTGGGCGAACGGGCCATGACCGCGCTGCTGGACGGCGGTTGGATCGCGCCCGGCGCACTGGTGGTCTGGGAGGACTCGGGTGCGCCGACGCTGCCCGCTGCACTGACCCAGATCGACCAGCGGCGCTACGGCGACAGCACGATCACCTTCGCCCGCCACGGCGAGACCGACGCCTGACCCGCCGTCCGGGCCCGAACGGGCCGGGACACCCCATCACTGGTCCGTAAATACTCATGGCCAACCATTTCCGGTCGGGCGCGGCGTCCGGGGTGTCGCGATCCATTCCCACGACCCGCCCGGCCCATCCATCACTGTTCCGAGGATACCTCTGCCGAAGGTCGGAGACTGGCGCGACGCTGCCGTGGTGGCGCCCACGAAAAAACCCCGGCGCGGGAGGATGCGCCGGGGTTCAGTGTTCACCTTGGGGTGCAAGGGAGGAGGAATTACCCCTTGGTGAATTCCGGGTAGGCTTCCATGCCCAACTCGCTCTGGTCGAGCCCGGCGATTTCGGCCTCTTCGCTGACGCGGATGCCCATCACGCCCTTCAGGATGAAGAACAGGACAAGGCTGACCACGAAGACGAAGATCCCGATGGCCGCGAAGCCGATGATCTGGGTGATGAAGCTGGTGCCGTCGGTGTAGAACGGAACGGCCAGGGTGCCCCAGAAGCCCGCGATCAGGTGGACCGGGATGGCGCCGACGACGTCGTCGATCTTCATCTTGTCCAGCATCGGCACGGTGAAGACCACGATCACGCCACCGATGGCACCGATCCACAGCGCACCGAAGAGCGTCGGGTCAAGCGGCCCGGCGGTGATCGACACGAGGCCGGCCAGCGCGCCGTTCAGCACCATGGTCAGGTCGACCTTGCCATAGGTCAGCTGGGTCAGGATCAGCGCGGCCACCGCACCGGCCGAGGCGGCCATGTTGGTGTTGGCGAAGATCCGGCCCACGTCGGTGATGTCGCCGACGGTGCCCGCGGCCAGCTGCGAGCCGCCGTTGAAGCCGAACCAGCCCAGCCACAGGATGAACGTGCCGAGCGTGGCGAGCGCCAGATTCGAGCCGGGCATCGGGTGGATGCGGCCGTCCTTGCCGAACTTGCCAAGGCGCGGACCCAGCACGATGGCACCGGCCAGGGCGGCGAAGCCACCTGTGGCGTGCACCAGGGTCGAACCGGCGAAGTCGCTGAAGCCCATCTCGCTCAGCCAGCCGCCGCCCCACTGCCACGACGCCTCGATCGGGTAGATGAAGCCGGTCAGGATGGCGACGAAGATCAGGAAGGGCCACAGCTTGATGCGCTCGGCCAGCGTGCCCGACACGATCGACGCGGTGGTGGCGCAGAACATCAGCTGGAAGAAGAAGTCGGACGCGACCGACGCGTAATCCAGCGCAGCGGCATCGGCGCCGAGACCCACGGGCTCGAGCGAGGTCGGCGAGATCAGGATGCCGATATAGCCCGCGACGGTCCAGCCATCACCGGGATACATCAGGTTGAAGCCCACGAACCAGTACATGATCGACGCGATGGAGAAGAGCGCGATGTTCTTGGTCAGCTGCGTGGTCACGTTCTTCGACCGCACGAGGCCGGCCTCGAGCATGGCAAAGCCCGCCGCCATCCAGAACACCAGGAAGCCGCCCACGAGGAACAGCAACGTGGTCATGATGTAGGGGCCGATTTCGTCGAAGCCCGGCGCGGCGGCGTCCTGGGCAACGGCCGCCAGCGGCACGAGCGTGGCCACGGCGGACAGGGGGAGAAGTTTCTTCAGTTGCATTCGTCGTTATCCTTCAGGCTGTGCCGTTTAGATGGCATCGTCGTTGGTTTCGCCGGTCCGCACGCGGATGGCGCTCTGGACGTCCAGCACGAAGATCTTGCCGTCGCCGATCTTGTCGGTCTTGGCGGTGGTCGCGATGGTGTCGACGACCTGATCGACCATGCCTTCGCTGACCACGATCTCGAGCTTGATCTTCGGCACGAAGTTCACGGCGTATTCGGCACCGCGGTAGATCTCGGTATGGCCCGACTGCGACCCAAAGCCCTTGATCTCGGTGACCATCATCCCGCGCACGCCGATTGCGGTCAGCGCCTCGCGGACCTCCTCGAGCTTGAACGGTTTGATCGCTGCAATGATGAGTTTCACGTGTCTGTCCCTTGTCGTTGCGATGAGCCGGCCCGAGGGCCTTGCCCGTGAGAGAGAGTGAAAGCCCCCGGATCGGCAAGAAATCGCCCCGGGTCGCGGCGCCTCAGAAAGGAACAAACGCACAATTTTTGCACAATTTGATGTGGTAGATGAAAAAATAGGCGGAAGCGAATCCACCATCAGGCTTGCATCCGCGTTCCGCATCGCCAGATCAGACGTTATGCTGTGGTAAAAGAGCAGTGCAGTTTAAAGGGATCGGCCATGGCCAGTTCCGGCAAGGGCAAAGCCCCCCTCGTCGCGCATCGCCGCACCCGGCAGGCGAACAAGACAAAACCGACCAAGCGCAAACCGGCGCGCGCCACCGCGCGGCGGACGCGCCGCCGTGGACCCCTGGGCTGGATCGCCGCCCTGTTCTCGTGGGTGCTGCGCCTGTTCGGGCGTCTCGTCGTGCGCGGGGTGGCGGTTGTCGCGCTGCTCGTGGGCCTGGCCACCTTCTACGTCTACACCACGCTGCCCCCGGTGACCGAGGTGCTGGATGGCCGTGCCAAGGGGTCGGTCACCATGCTCGACCGCGACGGCGACGTGTACGCCTGGCGGGGCGAACAGTTCGGCGGCCAGATCGACGCACAGACGATCTCGCCGCACCTGAAGAACGCCATCATCGCCACCGAGGATCGGCGCTTCTACAGCCATTTCGGTATTTCTCCGCGCGGTATCGCCAGCGCCGTGCGCATCAACCTGCGCGAAGGCCGCGGGCCGCTGTCGGGTCACGGCGGCTCGACCATCACCCAGCAGTCGGCCAAGCTTCTGTGCCTCGGCGTGCCCTACGACCCCGACACGTGGGAGTCCGAGGCCGACTACGAGGCCGACTGCCGCCGCGGGTCGCTGTGGCGCAAGGCCAAGGAGGCGGTCTACGCCCTGGCGATGGAAGCCAAGTATTCCAAGGACGAGATCCTGACCATCTACGTGAACCGCGCCTTCCTCGGCGCCGGCTCGCGCGGGTTCGAGGCCGCCGCGCAGCGCTATTTCGGCAAGTCCGCCAACGACGTCACCCCGGCCGAGGCCGCGATGCTGGCGGGCCTGCTGGTGGCGCCCACCCGCTATGCCCCGACCAACAACCTCGAGCGCAGCCAGGACCGCGCGACCCTGATCGTCAGCCTCATGGAGGAACAGGGCTACCTGTCCGAGGCCGAGGCCCAGCGCGCCCGCAACAACCCCGCCGTCCTGTCCGAGGCGGCCGAGGCGCGGGCCGGCGGCTATTTCGCCGACTGGGTCATGGGCGCGGCCCCCGATTTCCTGACCCGCAAGACCACCGAGGACGTGATCCTGCGCACCACCTTCGATCCGCGCATCCAGACGGCGGCCGAATCGGCCCTGCGCGAGGTGTTCGAAACCAAGGTCTCGCCCTCGTCCAAGGCGCAGGCCGCCATCGTGGTGATGAGCGCCGACGGCGCCGTGCGTGCGATGGTCGGCGGACGCAAGTTCAAGGGCGTGGCCGGTCAGTTCAACCGCGCCACCATGGCCAACCGGCAGCCGGGCTCGGCCTTCAAGCCCTTCGCCTATGCCGCCGCGCTGGACATGGGCTATTCGCCGCTGGACCAGATCGTGGACGAACCGATGTCGCTGCAGATCCCCGGATCGGGTGACTGGTCGCCGCAGAACTATACCCGCGACTTCGCCGGGGCGATGACCATGGCCGACGCCCTGAAAGACAGCCGCAACATCCCCGCCATCAAGGTGACCGAGGCCGTGGGCCGCGACGTGGTGCGCCGGGTGGCCAGCGAATTCGGGCTGGAGTCAGACCTGGCCTCGGGTCCCGCGCTGGCCCTGGGCGTGTCCGAGACGACGCTGCTGAACATGACCGGCGCCTATGCCGGTATCCTGAACGGCGGCACCTCGGTCGAGCCCTACGGCATCCTCGAGCTGCGTCTGAAGGCCAGCGACGAGCCGCTGATGGGCCAGGAAGGCGGCCTGGGCCAACGCGTGATCTCGGAAAATGCCGCGCGACAACTGGTCTGGATGATGTCCCGTGTGATCGACGAAGGCACCGGCCAGCGCGCACGCCTGGACGGGCGCGAGGCCGCGGGCAAGACCGGCACCACGCAAGAAGCGCGCGACGCCTGGTTCCTTGGTTTCACCGCCGATTACGTGGTGGGCGTCTGGATGGGCTACGACGACAACACACCGCTGACCGGCGTGACCGGGGGTGGCCTGCCCGCCGACATCTGGCGCGAGACGATGGTGCGCATCAATCGCGACGTGCCCCCGCGCCCCCTGCCGATGAGCCCGCCGGCCGGCGTGTCGGGCCAAGGACAGGCGCCGCGCTACGAAGGTCAAAGCACCGGCGCCCAAAGCGGCGGTCAACCGCAGGGTCAGCCGCGCAACCTCGGCCCGGTGCGACAGCCCAGCGTGGGCGACGTGGCCGACCAGATCATCAACGACGTGCTGGGCAAGATCTTCGGCAACTGACCGGGGCGGGTGCGAATTTTCGCAGAGGATTCGCGCGTCCCGGTCCGGCCTAGCTGCGGACCGACGTGCATTTCAGACCGCCGCCCTCGTCGTCGCGGGCCCAGGCGTCGCTGCGCGTGAGGCCGCCGGCCTCGGCGAAGCGGCGACCGTCCTGCACCGCGCCCCGGGCGGGCGTGCCCATTCCGGGCGTCAGCCGCGCGCGCAGGAACGACATGGGGTGGCGGCGCAGGGTCAGGCGCATGGCGACGTAATCCTCGATCACCTGCTCGCCCTCGGTCATCTGCGGCAGGTAGGCGGCGGGCTCGACGATGCCCTCGCCGTCCATGTCCCCGCCGAACAGCGGCAGCGGCTCGGTCCCGTGCAGCGCCTTGGCGGCCCAGATCGCCTCGCGCCGGCTAAGGCCCAGCCCGGCGAAGGCGTCCGCCTCGGCCAGCGCGCGCAGCGACCGCTGGCACAGCCCCGCGCGGCGCCACAGATCCTCGACCTGTACGTAACCGTTGCCGCGCGCCGCGGTGATCCAGTGCGCCTCGTCCTCGCGCATGGCCTTGATCTGGCGGAACCCCAGGCGCAGCGCCAGGCCCCCCTTGGCGTCGGGCTCCATCACGTTGTCCCAGAAGCTGGCGTTGACGCAGACGGGCCGCACCTCGACCCCGTGTTCGCGGGCGTCCCGCACGATCTGCGCGGGGGCGTAGAACCCCATGGGCTGCGCGTTCAGCAGGGCGCAGGCGAAGATCCCAGGATGGTGCCGCTTGACCCAGGCCGAGGCATAGACCAGCAAAGCGAAGCTGGCCGCGTGGCTTTCGGGGAAGCCGTAGCTGCCGAACCCCTCGATCTGGGCGAAGCAGCGTTCGGCGAAGTCGCGGTCGTAGCCGTTGTCGCGCATCCCTTTCAGGAAGCGGTTCCGGAACTCGCTGATATTGCCGAGCTTCTTGAAGGTGGCCAGCGCCCGGCGCAGGCGGTCGGCCTCGTCCGGGGTGAAGCCCGCGCCGATGATGGCGATCTGCATCGCCTGCTCCTGGAACAGCGGCACGCCCAGCGTCTTGCCCAGCACCCGGCCCAGCGCGTCCGAGGGGAATGTCACCTCCTCCTCGCCCGCGCGGCGGCGCAGGTAGGGATGCAGCATGTCGCCCTGGATCGGGCCGGGCCGGATGATCGCCACCTCGATCACCAGGTCGTAGAAGGTGCGCGGCCGCATCCGGGGCAGGAAGTTCATCTGCGCCCGGCTTTCCACCTGGAAAACGCCAAGGCTGTCGGCCTTGCACAGCATGTCGTAGGTCGCGGGATCCTCGGGCGGCAGGCTGGACAGCGTGTACTCGGTCCTGTGATGCCGCTGGATCAGGTCGAACGCCTTGCGCAGGCACGACAACATCCCCAGCGCCAGCACGTCGACCTTGAGGATTCCCAGGCTGTCGATGTCGTCCTTGTCCCAGCAGATGACCGTCCGGTCCTCCATGCTGGCATTTTCCACCGGGACCAGTTCGTCCAGCCGGCCTTCGGTGATGACGAAGCCGCCCACGTGCTGGCTCAGGTGGCGCGGGAAACCGATGATCTGGAAAATCAGCTCGAGCGTCAGGCGCAGCCGCTTGTCGCGCGGGTCGAGCCCGATTTCCGCCATGCGGTGCGCCTCGAGCCCGTTGGTGCCGAAGAACCCCCAAAGCTGCGACGACAGCGATGCCAGCGTGTCGTCGGTCAGGCCCATGGCGCGCCCCACCTCGCGGATGGCGCGCTTGGCGCGATAGTGGATCACCGTGGCGCACAGCCCGGCGCGGTGGCGGCCGTAGCGGTCGTAGATATGCTGGATCACCTCCTCGCGGCGCTCGTGCTCGAAATCCACGTCGATATCGGGCGGCTCATCCCGCGCCTCGGAGACGAAACGCTCGAACACCATGGTCCCGATCTCGGGGGAAACCGAGGTCACGCCAAGGCAGTAGCAGACCACCGAGTTCGCCGCGCTGCCCCGCCCCTGGCACAGGATGTCGCGCGACCGCGCAAAGCTGACGATGTCGTTCACGGTCAGGAAATACGGCTCGTATCCCAGCTTGCCGATCAGCGTCAGCTCGTGCTCGAGCAGCTGGGCCACGTGGTCCGGCGCGCCCGAGGGATAGCGCCACTCCAGCCCCTTCAGCGCCAGCCGCCGCAGCCGGTCCGACGCCGATTCGCCGTCGGCCACCTCGGACGGGTATTCATAGCGCAGCTCGTCCAGCGAGAAGGTGCAGCGCGCGGCTAGCGCGGCGGCGCGGTCCCATGCCTTTTCGTGCTCGCCCAGCAGGCGCCGCATCTCGGGGCCCCCGCGCAGGCGCTGCTCGGCATTGGCCAGCGACGCCCGGCCCATCGCGTCCACCCGCGTGCCGGTGCGGATCGCGGTCAGCACGTCGGCCAGCCGCCGCCGCGCGCCGTGGTGCATCATCGGCCGTGCGCTGGCCACCGTTGGCACGCCCAGATCCGCGGCGGCGCTGGTAGCGCGGGCCCAGCGCGCGGGGTCCTGCCCGTCATAGCGGGGCGACAGGCACAGGCTCACCTGCCCGGGAAACCGGCCCGCCAGCCGCGCCGCCTGCTTGCGCCAATCGGACGGCCCGCCGGGATGGACGATCAGCTCGCAGCCCGTGCCCCAGTCCAGAAGATCGTCAAGACGAACCTGGCAGCTGCCCTTCTCGGCCCGAAGCCGCCCGAGCGAAATCAGGCGGCACAGCCGGCCCCAGCCGTCGCGGTCGCGGGGGATGACGGTGACCTGCAAGTCGCGGTCGGTGACGATGCGCGCCGCCGGGATCAGCCGCGGCACGGTGGTGATGTCTGCGCTGGGCGGCCTGGGCAGGCCCGGTGGCGCGGGCGGGCCGATCAGCTCGGCCTCGGCCCTGAGCTTCACCATGCGCCGCAGCTCGCGCGCGCGGGTATGGGCGCGCACGATGCCGGCCACGCTGTTCTCGTCGGCGATGGCGATGGCCGACAGCCCCAGCAGCCCCGCCCGGTCCACGTATTCCTCGGGGTGGGACGCCCCGGTGAGGAAGGTGAAGTTGGACGTGGCCGACAGCTCGACAGATGCGGTGGCAGGGCGACTCATGCCGCCACTATGTTCTATTTTTGTTCTTCAGTGGAGTCGTTTTGCCGCGCCCCGCGACACGATGCCCCGAAGCCTAGCCGTCGGTGTCGCAGGCCCCGCCGGTGTGGCAGTCGGCAACACGCGCGACCTGCTCGGCGTCGGGATTCTGGAACAGCCATTGCGGGCAGGGCCCCACCTCCAGAACCCGGTCGCCATTCTCATGCCGCAGGAAAACCAGCACGTCGCGGTCCTGCGGCGGCAGGTTTCCGCACCAGGCCCCCGCGCACCCGATCTGAACCTGGATGGACCGCGCATACGGCCTGGCGAACCCGTCCGGGCCCAGCACGCGGCCGCGCAGCCTTGCCGCGATCCGCGTGCCCGAACGCGGCGCGAAATCGGACGAGATCGGGATTCCGGCCGTGATGCGGCCCAGGACCACCGTGTAGAAATCGTCGGAGGCGTCCGCGTCGAGATAGCTGCGCACCACGTCCGGCGCACGGCAGGACAGCGCCAGGGCCGGTCCCGCCGCAAGGCAGGCCACCAGGGCGCCGAAAATCGCCGCCCGGATCACAGCCTGTCGCGGAAGGCGGCGAACACGGCGTGGTAGATGTCGCGCTTGAAGGGCACGATCTGGTCGATCAGCGCGTCGGGATCGGTCCAGCGCCACGCCGAGAACTCGGGGTGGTCGGTGTCGATGCGCACGTCATCGTCGCTGCCCCGGAACCGCAGCAGGAACCATTTCTGCTTCTGACCGCGATACTTGCCGCCCCAGACCTTGCCCAGCAGGTCGTCGGGCAGATCGTAGAACAGCCAGTCGTCCGTCGCCGCCTCGACATCGACAAGGGCGGGCGCGATGCCGGTTTCTTCCCGCAGCTCGCGCAGGGCGGCGGTCTGCGCGTCCTCGCCCGGGTCGATCCCGCCTTGCGGCATCTGCCAGGCGCCCGAGGCATGGTCGATCCGCTGCCCCGCGAAGACGTGGCCGGCCGGGTTGGCCAGGACCACGCCCGCGCAGGGACGATAGGGCAGATCTTCGGCTTTGACGGCCACGCTTACTGGCCGCCCGGGTTCAGCGCCGACAGGCCCTTGAGGATGTCGATGGCATAGGCCAGCTGGTAATCCTCGTTGCGCAGCTCGGCGGCCTCCTCGGCGGCTTCTTGCTCCTGCAGGATGATCTCGCGCTGATCCTCGGTGACCGAGTCGTTGCTGATCGCGCCGCGCAGGTCCGCCTCGGACCGGCGCTGGAAGGGGCTCGTCTCTTCCTCGGACTCGTCTTCCTCGGGGGTTACGGCGGGCTGCTGCACCACGATGTCGGGCGACACGCCCAGCGCCTGGATCGACCGGCCCGACGGGGTGTAGTAGCGCGCGGTGGTCAGGCGCATGGCGCCCTCGCCCCTCAGCGGCATCACCGTCTGAACCGAACCCTTGCCGAAGGACTTGGTGCCGACGACGATGGCGCGGCGGTGGTCCTGCAGCGCGCCGGCGACGATCTCGGACGCCGAGGCCGAGCCGCCGTTGATCAGCACGACGATGGGCTTGCCCTCGGTCAGGTCGCCCTCGGTGGCATTCACCCGTTCGCTGTCCTGCACGTCGCGGCCGCGGGTCGAAACGATTTCCCCTTCTTCGAGGAACGCGTCGCTGACCTGGATCGCCTGGGTCAGAAGGCCCCCGGGGTTGTTGCGCAGGTCGATGACGAAGCCGTTGACGTTCTGCATGCCGCCGGCGGCCTCGACCTGCTCTTCCAGGCTCTCGACCAGCTTGGGATAGGTCTGGTCGCTGAATGTGATGACCCGCAGCACCACGGTGTCGCCCACCAGGCGAGACCGCACCGCCGTCAGCTCGATCGTGTCGCGGATGATCGACACGTCGAAGGGTTCGTCGACGCCCTCGCGCACGACGGTGACGACGATCTCGCTGCCCACCGGGCCGCGCATCAAGGCCACGGCGTCGTCCAGGGTCAGGCCCAGAAGCGACTCGCCGTCGACATGGGTGATGAAGTCGCCGGCCTGCATGCCTGCGGCGTCGGCGGGGGTGTCGTCCATGGGCGACACGACCTTCACGAAGCCCTCTTCCTGGGTCACCTCGATGCCGAGACCGCCGAATTCGCCGCGCGTCTGGGTGCGCATCTTCTGCGCGTCATCGGGCGAAAGATAGCTGGAATGCGGGTCGAGCGAGGTCAGCATCCCGTCGATGGCGGCCTCGATCAGGTCACCCTCGTCGACCTCTTCCACGTATTGCGCGCGGATCCGTTCGAAGATGTCGCCGAACAGGTCCAGCTGCTCGTAGACGCTGGAGCGGTTGGCGTTTTCCTGCGCGATCAGCGGCCCTGCGATCTGCGTGGTCAGAAGCACCCCGGCCAGCGTCCCGCCGAGGGCGGCCATTACGAACTTTCTCATTAGCCTCGTCCTATTCTTCCTGCGCGGTGAACCAGTCTGCGGGGTCCACCGGGCCGTCATCCGATCTCAGTTCCACATAAAGCCTTTGTGGCGCCGTTTGACCAGCGCCGGCTTCGTCGCGGGCTTCGTCAGGGGCCGCGGTCTGTGCGCTGGGCATAAGGCCCAGCGGCGCATCGGCCCCGACGATTTGTCCGGGCGCACCGTAGACCACGTCGAGCCCGGCAAGAACCAGCAGATAGCCTTCGGCGGGCTCAAGCAGCATCACGTTTCCGTAGTCGAGAAGCGGGCCGCGATACCGTATCGTCCCCGGCCATGGCGCCGTCACGAGCGCGCCCGGCGCGGTGTCGATGACCCAGCCCGGCCGCGTGATCCCCGCCGCGTCGCGGTCGCCGAATCCCAGCCGCACCCGTCCCGCCACCGGCAGGTCCAGGCTGCCTTTCGCGCGCAGGAAATCGGCCGCCTCGGTCGCGGCCGGCCCGGCTGGCAGGTTGGCGGCAAAATCCCGGAGACTGCGCGCATCGGTCGCAAGGCGGGCCATGGCGGCCTCGTCCTCGGCCACGCGGTCAGGGCGGTCGACGCGGTCCGCGACAGCCTTGGACAGCGCGGCGCGCGCCGTCTGGATCTGGGACAGGCCGTCGGACAGGTCGGCCTCGGCGCTTTGTTGCACCGCGCGCAGGCTGGCGATGTTGCGAAGGTCGGTCGTCAGCGCCTCGAGCCGTGCGGCCAGCGCGGGCGTCAGATCGGCCATCAGGATCCCCGCGCGGGCCGTGTTCACCGGACCCTCGGGGTGCAGCAGCAGCGACACCTCGGGCGCGCCGCCCATGACCTGCAAGGCGCCAAGAAGGCGCCCCAGCTGATCGCGCTCGGCATCCAGCCGCGCGGTGATGCGCGCCTCGTCCTCGCGCGCGCGGCGCAACCCGGCGCGCAGGGCGGACAACCCGTCCTCGTAGGCCTGCACGGTGCGCGTCAGCGCGGCCACCCGGTCGCGCGACGACTCGGCCGCCTCAAGCGACTCGGCGGCCCGCGACAGGGCCTGCGCCGCGCGGTCGGCCATGCTGGCCGCGTCGGATTGCGCCACGGCCGGACCGGCCAGGCAAAGCGACAGGCAAAGCGCGCGCAGCATCAGCGGATCAGGCTTTTCCCGGTCATCTCGTCTGGCTGCGGCAGACCCATGAGTTCCAGCAGTGTCGGCGCCAGGTCCGCCAGCCGGCCATCGGCCAGCGATGCGCCTTCGGGACCGCCGACCAGCATCACCGGCACCAAGTTGGTGGTATGCGCGGTATGCGGCCCGCCCGTCTCAGGATCGGTCATGACCTCGCAATTGCCGTGGTCGGCGGTGACGATCATCGCGCCGCCGGCCTTCTCCAGCGCGTCGAGCACGCGGGCAAGACCCTGGTCCACCGCCTCGCAGGCGGCGATGGCGGCATCCAGGTCACCGGTATGGCCCACCATGTCGGGGTTGGCATAGTTGCAGACGATCAGGTCGTAGCCCTTCTCGATCGCCTCGACGAAACGATCTGTGACCTCGGCCGACGACATCTCGGGCTGCATGTCATAGGTCGCGACCTTGGGCGACTTGGGCATCGCGCGATCCTCACCATCCTCGGGCGATTCCTTCCCGCCGTTCAGAAAGAAGGTGACGTGCGGGTATTTCTCGGTTTCGGCCAACCGGAACTGGCTCAGCCCGTGCTTGGCCACCCATTCGCCCAGCGTGTTCACCAGCTTGCGCTTGGGAAAGACGGTCGAGAAATAGGCGTTGTGGTCCTGGCTGTACTCGACCATGCCCAGCCGTGCGTTCAGCTGCGGCCGGTCCGAGACATCGAAGGCGTCGAAATCCGGCGCACCGATGGCGGCAAGGATCTCGCGCGCGCGGTCGGCGCGGAAGTTCAGGCAGAAGAACCCGTCGCCATCGGCCATGCCCGCGTAATCGCCGATGACCGTGGCCGGGATGAACTCGTCGGTCGTGTCCGTGTCGTAGGCCTGGCTGACGGCGGTGTCGGCATCGGCTGCCGTGGCTTCGCCCTTGCCGGCGACCATGGCGCGATAGGCGGTTTCGACCCGTTCCCACCGGTTGTCGCGGTCCATGGCGTAATAGCGCCCGATCACCGTGCCGATGCGGGCACCTTCGGGCAGGTTATCATGCAGGTGCCGCATGAAATCGCGGGCCGATTTCGGCGCCACGTCGCGCCCGTCGGTGATGGCGTGGATGACGATGGGAATGTTCGCCTTGGCGATGATCCGCGCCGCGGCAAGGACGTGGTCAACGTGGCCGTGCACGCCCCCGTCCGAAACCACGCCCATCAGGTGCGCCATCCCGTCGGACGCGCCCAGGTTGGTGATATAGGCCTGCAAGGCCGGGTTCTCGGCAAAGCTGCCATCCTCGATCGCCAGGTCGATCTGGCCCAGGTCCATCGCCACCACGCGGCCCGCGCCGATATTGGTGTGACCGACCTCGGAATTGCCCATCTGGCCCTTGGGCAGGCCGACGTCGGGGCCGTGGGTGGTCAGCCGCGCCTCGGGGCCCGCGTCGCGGATCCGGTCGAAATTGGGGGTTTTCGCCAGCGCGGGGGCGTTCGCGTCGGTCTCGTCCCGCGCGCCCCACCCGTCGAGGATGCAAAGGACGACTGGCTTCGGTGCGGTCATGGCTTGCTTTCCCGTCTTTGGCTGTGCCGCCGTTCTATCGTGCCGGCCGCCGGGGCGAAAGCGTCGCGCGGCCTATTCGCGATGGTAGGGCGCGCCCGACAGGATCGACACCGCGCGATACAGCTGTTCGGACAGCATCACGCGGGCCAGCATGTGCGGCCAGACCATGCGCCCGAGGCTGAGCCGCGCATCGGCGCGCTTGCGCAGATCCGGATGCAACCCGTCCGCGCCGCCGATCAGGAAGGCGGCCGCGGGCCGGCCCTCGTCCCGCCATCGGGCGAGCACGTCGGCGAATTCGGGGGAGCTGAGCGTCTTGCCGCGTTCGTCCAGCGCGCAGATCACCGCGCCGTCCGGGATGGCGCGGGCCAGCGCGTCGGCCTCGGCCTCCATCCCGCTGGTCTTGCGGGTCTCGACCTCGTGCTCGGCCAGGGGACCGAGCGACAAGGGCCGTCCGGCGCGGTCGAAGCGGGCCGCGTAATCGTCGATCAGGCTGCGCTCGGGGCCGGGCCGTATCCGGCCCACGGCGCACAGATGGACCTTCACCTGGGGGTCAGGCGCGGCCCGGGGCGTCGGTCGGGCCGAGCCACATCTTTTCCAGCTGGTAGAACTCGCGCACCTCGGGTCGGAACACGTGCACGATCACGTCGCCGGTATCGATCAGCACCCAATCGCCGCCATCCTTGCCCTCGACCTTGCAGAGCCGACCGAAGTCGTGCTTCAGCCGATCGACCAGCTTGTCGCTGATCGACGCGACCTGGCGCGACGAGCGGCCCGAGCAGATGACCATGAAATCGGCCATTTCGGATTTGCCGCGCAGATCGATCTGCACGACTTCCTGGGCCTGGTCGTCATCGAGGGATTTCAGGATTTCCGCCAGCAGCGCATCGGGCTGCAAGGGCGTTTCGGACAGGGGCGCGGACGTGCGCTGATCCGGGTGTGCGACCTGGCTGGTCGCGGTCTGGGTAGCAGACAGGACGGTGTCCTCCTTCGTGGCTGCGCCGTCTGGCCACGACGCGGGCGTACGGAAAGGATAACCATCGCCTGGCGCGATTCCAACAGCGGCGTTCGCCCGGATCGACGACGCGGCGCGTATTTTGCGCCAAATATGCACCTTTCCGCCGCCGATCCGGCCATCCGGCCGCCCCACCGGCTGTTTCGGGCCGCGACAACCCTATGTTAATCGTCGGAAGTAACGATCAGAACGGAGGCCGCCATGGCCACCATCCTGGGCCCGGGGCTGAACTGGCGGATCTGGTACCATGCCGCCAAGGGTGTGTTTTTCGAGCTGAACAACAACAACCTGGGCCTGATTTCGGCCGGGGTGGCTTTTTATGGCATGCTTGCGATCTTCCCCGCGGTCGCCGCGGTCATCGCGATCTGGGGCTTTTTCGCCGATCCGCTGACCGTGGCCGAGCAGTTGGATGTTCTGCGCGGTTTCGTGCCCGGCGATGCCTACGCCATCCTCGACCAGCAAGTCAGTGCGCTGATCAATGCCAACTCGAGCACGCTGGGATGGGCCACGGTGATTTCGCTGGGCGCCGCCATCTGGTCGTCGCGGGCGGGTGTCGCCGCGCTGATCCGCGGTCTGAACGCCATCTACCGCGAAAGGAACCGCGAGGGCCTGCGCCAGATCGCGGCGGCCTTCGGCGTGACCTTCCTTCTGATCGGAGTCGCACTGATCGCGCTGGCGTGCGTCGTGATCCTGCCCATCGTGCTGGCCATCCTGCCGCTCGGGCCGATCACGACGCTGCTGATCGCATCCGCGCGCTGGATCATCGCGCTGGGCGTCGTGGTCGGAGCGCTGGGCGTGGTCTATCGCTATGGCCCCAACCGACGACATGCCCGTCCCGGCTGGCTGACGCCCGGGGCGATCGTGGCGATCATCATCTGGGGCGCGATTTCCTACGGGTTCTCGTATTACCTGTCGAACTTCGGCAACTACAACCAGATCTACGGCGCACTGGGCGCGGTCATCGCGTTGCTCATGTGGCTGTATCTCAGCGCGTTTTCGGTCCTTCTGGGCGCGTCGCTGAACGCCGAGCTGGAGCTGCGCACGCGCGAGGACAGCACCAAGGGCCCCGAGCGGCCCATGGGCGAACGCGAGGCGCGGGTCGCGGACACCCTGATCGAGGATTGAGGCTCAGATCAGGGGGCGTACCTTGCGCACCACCTCGTCCATGACGGCCAGCTTGCGCAGACCTTCCCGGTCGAAGACCCGCACGACACCCTCGGCCCAGCTTGCCAGCCCCCGGTCACGCAGTTTCGCAAGGGTCTTGTTGGTGTGGACCAGTGACAGGCCCAGCGCGTCGGCCAGGTCCTGTTGGCGGAACGGGAAAGAGAATATCCCGTTATCGACACGGCCCAGTTGCCGGAAACGGTCGTGGATGACCACCAATGCCCAGGCCACGCGTTCCAGGGCGGACCGCTGCCCCACCGTCGCCAGGGCCGAGCCCATGAAATGCTCCTCGCTGCAGACCAGCCACGTCATGTCGAAGGCCCGTTCGGGATGGTTGCGGAACAAGGTCCAGATATCCGAGCGCCGGAAGACGCACAGCGTCATCGGCGTGGTCGCCTCGATCGAGTAGCCGATATCATCGAGCATGGCGTCCTGCATGCCGATGAAGTCGCCCGGCATCACGAAATTGGTGATCTGCCTCCGCCCGTCTTCCAGCGTGCGGAACCGCACGCCCATGCCGTCCAGCACCGTGAAAAGCTGCGGGCTTTTCGCCCCCTCGATGACCACGGCCTGGCCGGGGCTCACGTCGATCTCGCCCACCTTGAAGTGCGACATGAACTCGAGTTCTTCCGGCGAGAGGCTTTCGAAGCCCGGAAGGCGACGAAGTGGGCAGTTGCTACAGTCGGTCGGCATGAAGTTTCTCGTTGGGATACGTCATACTTTAATGCAAGGCTTCTCGCGGTCTATCAAGAAGCGATAAAAGCGCTCGTACCAGACACCATTCCGGAAATTGCCCATGCCGATCGTTCTCATTGTCGAGAATGTTCCCGTCGTTTCAGAAGATATCGCCGAAACCGTTCGAACCCAACTGCCCGACGCCGACACCGTGACCGCCACTTCTCTGAAGGATGCGGAGGATATCGTCGTGACCGGAACCGATATCCGGCTCTGCATCGTGTCGGGATCTGCCGCGGCGCCGCGGCTCGAGGGTCTGGCCCGGGCCCTGGCGGAACGCCAGGTGCCCACCGTGGTGATGACCAATCACCAGGTCGTCGTCGACATGTTCGACGAGCGGGCCGAGATCCTGGGCAAGCCGTTCTCGACTCAGATGCTCAGCGACGCGCTGCGCAACCTCAATCTTTCCGACTGATCGCGCGCGCGACCGACAGTCCAAGCATGAAGGCCTGTGCGACATTCGCCGCCGTCAGGGCGCGGGCGCTTGTCTCGTCGGTGGCGGCGTCGGTGGATTTCGTGGGATCCGCCATCTGGCGCGCCTGCTCGCGCGGGATCGCGCGCGGCGGGATCTTGGAATAGGCCAGGATCAGAAGACCGATCACGAAGAACACGCCGCCCACGATGAGCGACGCGATCAGGCCACCGTAAAGATCGATCAGGTAGATCATGCCGGCGCTGGCGAAAAAGCCGACACCGACCAACGCGAAAAAGCCGCCCAGCGTACCGTACACGGCACGCCGGGCGACGCGCTTGCCCATCAACTGGGCGCGCAGAAGAATCGGGGCGAACACCGATCAGCGGCGGGTCAGGAAGCCGACGATCAGGCCCACCAGGGCGGCGATGCCAAGGGCCGTGGCCGGGTTTTCGCGCACGTATTCCTCGACCTCGTCGACCTTGTGCTCGGCCTCGCTGCGCATGGCGTTGGCCCGGCGGCGCGCTTCGTCGCTGTAGGCGCGGCCCTTGGCGACACCCATGTCCTTGATGGTATCCGTCAGGCGGGCGATGTCGCCCTTCAAAAGCTCGACCTGGCGCGACAGCTCCTCGGTCGACGGCTCCGGCTTGTTGGTGTTCTCAACCATAAAAAAGTCCCCTTGAACGTCTGAATTCAAGGGGACAATCACTTGGGCTGCGACAAAGTTCCGCAGCGGTTGGGCTCACATCTGTTTGGCCGTCGTTTCGTCGCCATCCGCGGCCAGGCTGGATGCCCTTTCTTCGCCGCGGCGACGCTTGCGCAGGTGGTGATCGGTCCGCTCCTTGCTGACGATTCCGAAGATCGTCACGGCCCCGAGGGTCAGGAGCGCGAGAAGCACGAGAAGGTAGGTCAGGTCCATAACTGGTCCTTTCAGGTTGCTGGTCGTTGGCTGCACAATCCACGACAGCGCCCGCCGTTCCGGAACCGCGACGGTCTGTGCGGGTTTGCCACAGGCAGGCAAAAAGGAAAAAACATGACCATCACCGCACGCACCCTGATGGCCGCCAAGGCCAAGACCGAGGATGGGGATTTCCCGGTGCGCGAGCTGTTCTTCTCCTCGCGTGACTGGACCTTGCGCCACGTGCTGGTCGATCTCGGCGGATGGCTGAGCCGGGAAGAGGTGCTGGTGACCATCCGGCGGTTCGAGAGGCCAGACGACGCCGGCTGGCCCCTTGCCATGTCACGGGCCGAGCTTGACGACGCCCCGATGCTCGACCCCGCGTCCGAGCCTGCGCCCGACCTGCCGCCCGTGGTGATCGGACCGTTCGGAAACACCTTCTCGCCCCTTCTCGCGGCAACGGTCGGCATGGAGGAGTCCATGCCCGAGACATCCGGGGACGATACCCCCTCGGACGTCATGCGTGACGGCAGCGGCCGCGTGTTCCGGTTGGAACGGATGTCCGAGTGGATCGGGCGCGAGGCGTTCGGCCCTGAGGGCCCGCTGGGCGAGATCACCGACTTTCGCCTGACCGACGATTTCCGCATGACCGACGCCCTGCTGAAGGGCGACGGCATCGTGTCCCTGTCGCGGTTCCGGCGGCTGGCCGACCAGGGCCACGCCGTTTTCGGCTAGACCGGGGCCGCGTCCCGGACCGCGCTGATCTGGTCGCGCGCCTCGTAGCGGGCGGCCGCCGCGTTGACCAACGCCCTGAAGATCGCCCGCTGGCGGTGGGCGTAGAACAGGTGCTCGGGGTGCCACTGCACGCCCAGCGCGAAGGGCGGTTCGACCCGCTCCACCGCCTGGATCATGCCGCCTTCGTCGCGCGCGGCGACCTGCAGACCGTCCCCGAGGACCGACACCGCCTGGCTGTGCAGCGCGTTCACCCGCATGGGCGCCGTGCCCGTATGGCGTGACAGAAGCGTGTCGGGCCGAACGTCGATGTGTTTCTTCGGAAGGATGGTCCAGTGCCGTTCGCTGGCCGTGTAAGTGCCGTAGGCGTCTTGATCGAGCCGCCCGCCCAGCGCGACGTTGATCATCTGCGCGCCACGGCAGATACCCAGAACGGGCTTGCCGGCCGCCATGGCCTCGCCCACCAGGCGCTGTTCCAGCGCGTCCCGCTCGGGGTCGAGCCGGGCGGACGAGATGATCTTTCCGTCGAACAGGTCGGGCGAGATGTCGTCGCCGCCGCCGATGATGACGCCGTCCACCGCGTCGATGTCGTCGGCCCGGTTGACCCCCCAACGCACCGCACGCCCGCCCGCCAGCCAGACGTTCAGCGCGACCAGCGGGAAGATCCGCCAGCCCGAGCGTTGCGAGGTGGTGACGCCGATCAGGGGTTTCCTCATGGGTGCATCCTGGCATCGTCCAGGATCTCGGCCGCGCGGTCCCGCCAGCCCCCCGGCAGGTGCAGCACGCCGGAACGGTGGTCCCGCCACGCGGTGCACAGCCGGTCGAGCAGGTCCGCGTCCGCGCCGATCCGTTCGATGGCGCACCAGCGGTTCCATTCCAGCGTGACCGACCAGGCGGGATCGTCGATCCGGCAATCGGGCAGGCGATAATGCCAGGCCGGCCGGGCGGACTTGTGGTCCATCTGCGGAACGGCGTCGACAACGCGGTCGGGCGCGTGCTGCTTCAGGATCGGCAGCAGGTCCAGCGCGTGGTTCCGGCTGGCAGCGTGGTCCAGGTAGGCGTCGGTCAGGGCGTCCATGCCCCAGTGATCGGCCTCGGGGGCGCAGATCGCGTCGGTCAGCGCCGCTGGCATGGGGTCGACGAAGGGCAGGATGCGACGGGCCGGATCGATATCCATGCTGTCGCGTAGACATTCCTCGACCAGGCAGAAGGCGCGCAGGGTCGGCAGGATCGCCGGGACCGACATCGCGGGCAGCGCCACGTTCAGATGCACCCCGAAGCCCAACGCGACCCCGTCCTGCGTACCCAGCGCGCCTGCGGCGACCAGGGACGTGTTCACCGCCTCGATGCGGGCCAGCTCACGCGGCAGCACCGGCTCGGTCACGTATTCCACCGGGATGACCGCGCGGCCCAGGTCGAGGCCCATCTGCGCGATCTTCGACGAGGCGTGATCGCGCAGCTTGGTGTCGAGCAGGATTTCCACCGTGCCCAGGTCCGATCCCTCGACGGCCCATTCGTAGTCGCTGGTCTGCCGCTCGGTTCCGCCAAGGCCGTTGGCCAGGATATGGGTGACGGCCCGCTCGTCCAGGCCCCCGAGTTCGACCTCGACACCGACGCGGCGGGGCGCGCCGTCTTCGGTCTCGGGGCGCGGCAGATCCTGAGCTTCGGGATGATCCGTGGTCATGGCCTGCCAATTCCGGGCGGCGATGCCCGGTTCCCCGCTCAGACGATTTCGCCCGGAACGCCGGGCAGGGGCATGCCGAACTTGCGGGCCGGACGCACGTCGTAGGGCAGTAGAAAGCTTTCGCGGTTCTCGGGCTGGCGGAACCGGTCTTCCTCGGCCCAGCCGCGGACCTGTTCGATGGCCGAACGCTGCGGATCGAAGGCCCGCTGCCCGGCCCAGTGGGTCAGGGCGCGGGACAGCACGTTGCGCGCGAAATCGCCATTCTTGGTCAAGACGCCCGCCTCGGTGTCCCAGTGCAGCGACCGACCGTTCAGGTTCGCCGACGAGATCAGCGTGCTGCGATCATCGAAGACACACAGCTTGGCATGGACATAGATCAGCGGGGCGCCGTCGATCACGTCGCGGCCCGGCGGGGGACCGGGCAGTTCGCTGCGCGGCTGGGCGGGCGAGGCGAAATAGGCCCGGTCGCCGAAGGCCTTGGACACCTGTCTCACGCAGCGCGCCTGGAGATACTCGCCGAAGCGCGCATCGACCTTGGTGCGCCGGTGAAAGGCGATATCCTCGGGCGCGGCCGGCAAGACCATGAGCAGTTTGAGATCCGGATGCTGCCCCGCGAGGTCGGACAGGTGCCGGGCCAGCGCGCGGTCGCGGAAGAACTGCGTCTCGAAATAAATCAGATCCCGCGAGGCGGCGGCTTCCTCGAAGATCGTGTCGTTGATCTCGGTCAGCAGCTGGCTGGGCCCGAAGGCCGTCAGCGGCCGGTGACGCCGCTTGGACAAGGTCCGCACGAAGCCGCCCTCCCCGGGCGTGGGATCGGCGTCGCCGCGCGTCACGTCGGCCATCGCCTCCAGATGCGCCTCGGCGGCTGCGGCGGCAGGCCCCTCGACGATCATCTGCACGTCGTGCCAGGTCTGCTCGCCCGGGCCGCGGTGCTGCCGCGTGTCGTAGCGGCGCCCGTTCAGGTCCAGCCCGCCGATGTAAAGAACGCGCCCGTCCATGACCGCCAGCTTCTGGTGATGCGACACCGGGTGCAGCGGGAACGGCCCGCCGCTGTGTTGTTCGACAAGGTGCTTGGCGCCCACCCGCAGCCAACGATGCGCCCGCCGCAGGTGGCGGAACCGGGTCAGGCGCGCGGGCGCTTCCAGCCCGTTCAGCGTCTCGCGCAGTTCGGCCAGTTCGCGCGCGACACGCGGCCAGAGCGCAAAGCCGGTCAGCCATCCCACGCGCGCGGGATGCATGGCCGCGCGCGCCCGCAGCGGCGCGGCGTCGGGGCCGGCAAGCTCGGATATCGACGCCATCTGGCGCATGGAAGACCAGCAGACCGCGTGCATCTCGGGCGAGACGATCGGGTCGAAATCCGACAGCGTCAGGTCGACGCGCACGCCGCGCCGAAGGGTGTGGATCAGCAGGTCGAACCAGTCCTCCCCGATCTCGCGCGCGTTTTCGGAACGCAGCTTGGTCTGCGCGTCGAACACGCGGAAGCCCATGACGATCCGGTCCTGCGCGGCCAGCACGGCCTCTTCGAAGGCGGGAAAGGCTTCCTCTGCCGTCAGCAGCAGCCGGGGGGCGGCCGTGTCTGTCATAGCTCGTCCGTGAATTCGCTGGTGTCGAACACAAGGGTGACGATATGGCGTCCTTCCGCCTCGCGCACGGTCATCCTGCCGTCCAGCTGCATGACGAACGCCTGCATGAGCTGCGACCCCAGTCCCGAGGCCCCGAGCCCCGCATCGCCGGCGAATCTCGGCCCCAGCGAATTTTCGCAGCAGAGCGTCACCGTGCCCTCGGACTCGGTCAGCCCCAGCTTGATCCAGGGTCGTTCATCCTTTTGCGATCCCACGTACTTGAACGCGTTGGTCAGCGTTTCCGTGACCAGCAATGACAGCGGCACCGCCTGGTCCGGATAGAGCGCCACGGACTGGATGTCGGTCTGCAGGTCGATCGCCCCGTCGCTGACATCCGCGTTGGCGGTGATCTGGTCCACGAGATCGGCGATCAGTTGCGCGCTGTCCACCCGGCTGAGCACGTTGGCGCGATAGAGGTTCCGGTGGATCGTCGCCAGGCCCAGGACCCGGTCCTGCAGGCGGCGGATCAGGCTGCGCGTCTCCTCGGACGTGGCCTTGCGCAATTGCATGTTCATCATCGACGAGATCAGTTGCAGGTTGTTCTTCACGCGGTGGTGGACCTCTTTCAGCAGCACGTCCTTCTCGTGCAGGCTGTTCTCGAGATCGGCCTCGTCGCGCAGGATGCGTTCGGTCAGCTGCTCGAACGCCTCGACGACCTCGCGCAGTTCGCTGGGCAGGTCGCCGCCGTCGCGGAACGGCAGGACGCGGCGCGTCGTGGTGAAGGCGCGGATGCGCAGCCGCAGCTGGCGGATGTGGCGCACCACCAAGCGGTGCACCGCGAAATAGGCCACCCCGATGCTTACCAGCCACATGAGCAGCGGGAACAGGATCGCGCTGGCCGCTGTCAGCCCCCCCGTCGAAACGGCCGAGGACCGCCAGATCGACATCGCGAAGATCTCGCCGGGGATAATTGGGACGGTGGTGTAGATGTAGGACCTGCCGTCCGGCCCCTCCTCGACGATCTGTCGGGCGCCGCCGAAGATCGCGCCTCGGAAACGGTCGAAATCGGGCAACAGGGGCAGAATGTCGGTCATGCTTGCAGCGCTGGCGAGGCTCAGGACCTCGCCCGTCCGCGTCATGGTGAGGGTGGCCAGGGGCGACTCGATCCCGGCCTCTTCGCTTCCGATATTCAGCGGTGCCTGCGGGATCGAGACGCCGAAGAACCCGATCGATCGCCCATCGATACGAACGGGCTCGACGACCGAGACGACGGGCATGCCCGAGACTGCGCCCTGGGACGAAGCGAAGAAGCCGGCATCTTCCGAGATCCAACGACGGTAGACCGGGTTGTCGGACAGGTCCGTGCCGATACCGGAGGACGCGCACCGCACCAGGCCATCGTTGTCCACGTAGCCCGCGAACGACACGGACGGGAACCGCGTGGTGAACCGCACCATGTTGGCCGAGCACGCGTCTTGATCCTCGAGCGACGTCGCGACGATCTCGGCAGCGATGCGGGCCGCGCCGCGCATCTGCACCAGGGCTTCGCGCTGGTCGGTCACCGCGTTGACCGTGTGCCCGATCAACGCCGCGCGCGCGACCTCGTCGGCATTGTCGATCACGCGGTAGGTCTGCACCATGGCGATGAGGCCAATGGGCAAAAGGGCGAGGCCCAGAAGGGCCACGAGCCGGACATCAAGACGGTCCAGACCGTCAATTCCCCGCCCGCCAGGTAGCATGACTTAGCCCTGCCGCGTATGCGATGTGGTGATGACGGAATCGTTGGTTGAGTCCTGGATCACCGGATCTTCGTCCGGGTCCAGCTCCATCAGTTCGGCAAGCCGACGGCGGCCGCGGTTGGCGCGGCTCTTGATCGTGCCGACGGCCACGCCGCACATCTCGGCGGCCTCTTCATAGGCAAACCCGGACGCGCCCACCAGCATCAGCGCCTCGCGCTGTTCGTCCGGCAGTTTTTCGAACGCCTTGCGGAAATCGTTCATGGCGAGACGCCCGTCATGGTGCGGCTTCTCGGACATGCCCGCGGCCATGACGCCATCGACATCCGCGACCTCGCGCTTGGCCTTGCGGCGGATCGAGTAGAAGGCGTTACGCTGGATCGTGAACAACCACGCCCGCAGGTTCGTGCCGGGCTGGAACTTGTCCATGTTCTTCCACGCCTTCTCGATGGTGTCCTGCACCAAGTCGTCGGCGGCGGCGGAATTTCGGGTAAGGGACATCGCGAAGGCACGCAGGGCACCAAGGTGTTCGATCAGCTCGTCCCGGGGATCTTGGATATCATTCATCCGGTTCGACCTGCCCGCCGGAATCGGCTTCCTGGTCCTTCAGCTGCTGAAGAAGCTTCTTGAATCGGTCCGGCACGTCCTCGCCGGCGTCCTGGCGATACACACGCCTTAGGTTCTCGTCGATCTGGCGCATGACTCTATCTGGGTTCTTTTCTGACGACATAAGGGGTTCGCTGTGCAGGACCTGACGGAATTTCTACTTGGCTCGGAACCAACGCCGCTTCCCGCGTGTTGTTCCAGACAAAATCAGGGACACAGTAATGACTACGAACAACCCCACGCTGGACCTGTCCGATACCATCGCTCAGGACCTGCCTTACCTGCGTCGCTACGCGCGCGCTCTGACAGGGTCGCAAAGGACCGGGGACAATTACGCCGCCGCTACCCTGGAGGCCATTCTGCAGGAGCCTTCGATCTTTCAACGCGATGCCGAGCCAAAGGTTGCACTTTTCAATGCATTCCATCGGATCTGGTCGACCGCGGGCGCGCCCACGGCAGATACCGAGGACCCGCGCACCCGCATGGAAAGCGCCGCGCTGGACCACATGGCCGGGCTGACGTCGAACACGCGCGAGGCACTTCTGCTGTCCACCATCGAGGGGTTCAGCTTCGAGAACGTGGGCAAGATCATGGGCATCGACGCCTCGGAAGCCTCCGGCCTCGTCGATATCGCCATTGCCGAAATGGAACGCTCGATGGCGGGCAAGGTGATGATCATCGAGGACGAGGCGATCATCGCCATGGACATCCATTCGATCGTCTCCGAAATGGGCCACCAGATCACCGGCATCGCGCGGACCCGGTCCTCGGCCGTGGACCTGGGCGCGAAGGACAAGCCGGACCTGATCCTGGCCGACATCCAGCTGGCCGACAATTCCAGCGGTATCGACGCGGTGAACGATATCCTCGGTCAGTTCGGGGATATTCCCGTGATCTTCATCACCGCCTTCCCCGAGCGTCTGCTGACCGGCGACAAGCCCGAACCGGCCTTCATGATCGCCAAGCCCTATTCCGAGGAGCAGGTCCGCTCGGCCGTGAGCCAGGCCATGTTCTTCGCCAGCACCGAGTCGCTGAAAGAGGCGTAATCCCCTCGCGGTCCTGACCGCAGACATCGATGCAAAAGCAAAAGGGAAGGCCGAGGCCTTCCCTTTTTTCGTCCAGCAGCTTGCCCGGGTCTAGCGGTCGTTCGCAATCTTCATCGCGAACAGGATCAGCGACGTCAGCAGGCAGAGGAAAAACGCGATCTGCGCCAGGCCGGCCACCGCGCTTGCCAGGCCACCAAAGCCCAGCAATCCCGTGGCAAGTGCAGCCATGAAGAAGATCAGTGCAAGATAAAGCATTCAAGCGCTCCGGAGTGGCGTCTATCAGGTTATGTCATTTGACAAACGACCGCGGCGAGGACCGGTTCCGAGTGAATCCGAAAATCCATGCCGGAACGGTTCATGTGGCTAAAATGTCGCGGCCCGGTCAGTAGTCCCGCTCGAAGAAGATGCCCAGCGAGGTCTCGCCGCTGTTGCTGGCACCGCCGCGCACGGTGATCGAGTTCGTGACGTCGAGATTGAGATTGATCTCGGCCTCGCCAGTCGCGTCGACCGTGACGTCCGTATACAGGTTCTCCGACAGGTAGGCTCCGGCCCGGACACCCACGTTTCCATCCTCGTCAGTCGTAATATCAAGATCGTCCAACCCGGTGCTCTGCCGAAGGTTCCCGATGATTCCGTCGCCGCCCCGGCCCGCCAGGGTCGCGACGGCCGAGGCCAGCTGCGCCGCCTGCAAAGGCGAGATGTTGTCGATCGACCGACCGAACAACAGCCGGGACAGCACCTCGTCCTCGGGCAGCTCGGGGTCGGACAGGAAACTGATCTCGGGGCTCAGCGCTTCACCCTCGACCACGATGCGCACGGTCACGTCGCCCGCGTCGGTTTCGGCCACCAGTCGGATCCGGGGCGTGAAATTGCCCGCCAGGGTCACCTGGCCCTCGGTCAGGGTCAGCCGCTGTCCAAGAAGATCCAGGCGACCGCGGATCAGGTCGAACTGCCCCGCCGGGATGATATCGGCGGTCGTGCCGCGCACGGTCAGCCGGCCGCCCAGCTCGGCATCCAGGCCGCGGCCCCGCACGAAGATCCGGTTCGGCGCGGAAATCGTCAGGTCCAGCGGATAGGCCACGCCGCCACCGCCGCCCGATCCGGGCTCCTCGACCAGCCCGGCGCGGGCACGGGTGGCGCGGACATCGGCGGGCTCGTTCCGGTGAACCAGCCCGTCGGGGATCGGTCCCGTCGCACCCAAACCGGTCGACGGAATCCGCAGCTCGGTCTCGCCGATCTGGATGCCGCCGGCGATGCGCGCGCCGCCGGTCAGCGGGCCGTTCACATTGATGCGGCCGTCGAGCGACGTGGTGTAGAGACGCGGATCCTCGAGCGCGAAGCCCAGGAGTTCGACCAGGAGATCAGCGTTGAACCCGCCGCTGAGGCCGATGGGCCCCGACACGCGCAACTGCCCGCCCTCGGGATTGCTGGCCGTCGCGTTTAACTGGACCGAGTTTCCGTTCAGCCGCGCCGTCGCGTTCAGGTCGGCCAGCGTGAGCGGCACGGAGGGCACGACGAACCGGCCGCCGCCCACCGTGACCTGCCCCGTCACCGACGACAGTTGCAGCGGACCGTTCAGCGCCACGTCGAAATTGGCCTGCCCGGTGATCGAGTTCGAGCCGAGGAACGGGCTCGCCAGCCGCAAGGGAGACGATCCGTTCACCCGCAGGTTCGCGCTGTCGAAGCTTTCCGCCACGCGGCCATCCACCTGCGCGGTGATCCCTTGCGGCCCGGTCACGCCGATATCCAGCGTGAAGGACGACCCCGCCTGCCCCGCCCGGCCCTGCGCCGTGACGGGGCCGCTGATCTCGGGAACGAGGGCGCCGAGATTGGCCAGCCGCGCGTTGAAGGTCAGGTTGCTGTTGCCCCCCAGCAGCGTGCCCTGCGCCGAGGCGTCCAGGCCGGGGCTGTCCAGGTTGAAGGTCCGCACCCGGATCGGGGCATCGGCGCCATCGCGGCTGGCGACGGCGGCCAGGGTCGTGCGCCCGGCCAGCAGTTGATCGACCTGCGGGATTCCGACGGCCAGCCGGTTGGCGGTCACGTCTGCCGTCACGTCGAAGCGGCTGCCATCGACCGTGCCGCTGCCCTCGGCGGTCAGGTCGACCGCACCGCGCAGGTCCCGGTTCGCCAGCCGGCGGAACCGCGACAGGTCGGCTGCGGTCAGTTCGACCCGGCCATCGACGCGGGGTGTTTCGGTCAGGTCGGCGATCTCGGCCATGGCCGACAGATCGACCCCGGCGCCGGTGCCGTCCAGCGACACCTGCCAGATCTCGCCCACCTCTTCGGCGAACAGGTCGACGCTGCCCGGTCCCGACATCTCGGGCACGATATCGCCCAGGTTCGGGAAATTCACGCTGGCCTGCACGGCGCTGTCACCGGGGCCGTACTGTCCGTTCGCATCCACGCTGATCTGCGGGTTGCTGAGCGTAAGGTTCGGAACGCGGATCGCGTCGCCGTCCTTGCTGGCCTCGGCGGCCAGTTGGGTCAGACCCGCGAACAGGCGGTTGAGCTCGGCCTGGCCCAGCGCGAGGTTGCGTGTCGTCCCCTCGACGGTGCCGCTGGCCTGCGACAGGTCGAACCGCGCCTCGCCCTCGGCCGAAAGGTCTACGGTGCCGCCCAGTTCGCGCCGTGCAAGCTCGGAGAAAACCGACATTTCGTCCACGGCCAGGCTCAGATCGCCGGCGGCAAGGGGTGAAGTGTCGTCGGCGTTCAGGTCGGTGACCCGCCCGTCCGCGATCACCCGCGCCCCCGCGCCGGTGGCGTCCAGGTCGATGGTCCAGCCGGTCGCGTCTTCGACCGCGTCCAGAACGACAGAAGCCGGGCCGCTCATGGACGGCACGACTTCGGACAGGTTCGGCATGTCGATCCGCACGTCCACGGTGCTGTTCTGCGGCGCGATGCCCGCCGAGCCTTCCAGCGTGATCTGCGGGTTGCTGACCAGCAGCTCGGGCAGGTCGATCTGGCTTTGCAGCTTCGACAGTCGCAGCGCGATCTCGGTCACGCCGCGCAGCAGGCGGTCGGCCTCGGGCTGGTCGATGGTCACGTCCCGCGTCTGGCCGGAAATCTCGGCCTCGACCAGCGAGGTGTCGAGCCGCGCCCGGCCGTCCAGCGCCAGGTCGACCGATCCGCCCAGGTCGCGCCCGACGAAGGGCGTGAACTGCGACAGGTCGCGCGCGATGATCTCGGCCGTGCCCTCGGCCAGGGGCGAGTCGGCCTCGAGATCCGAGACGGTGACATCCGCGGTGACATCGGCCCGGGCGCCCGAGGCGGTGAGGTCGATCTGCCAGGCCTCGCCCGGGTTCACGGCCTCGAAGGAAACCGTCGCGGGGCCGGCCAGCTCGGGATCGATCCGGCCAAGATTGTCCACCGTCAGATCGATGCGCGCCTCGCCCTGCTCGGACGTGATCCGCGCGTCACCGGTCAGGTCGATCGCCTCGTTGTCGATGCGCAGCACGGGAACACGGGTGCCTTCGCTGTCGCGAATGGCCTGCAGCTCGAGCAGTGTTCCGCCGCGCAGAAGCGGGTCAAGCTGGTCGATGCCCAGCGCGAGGTCCTGCGCGCTGCCATCCAGCGACAGGTCGAAAGCCTGGTCCTGCAGCGTCGCCTGAAGCGCGACATCCGCCGACAGCCCGCCCGACAGCGGCCGTCCGGCGAGCGCCGCGAAAACTGCAAGATCATCGGCATCAAGCCGCGCGTCCAGCGCGACAGGGATGTTCTCGCCGTCCGGATCCACCTGGCCCGACCCCTGCAACTGGAACCCCGCACCGGCCAGGCGCAGCGTCTCCAGAAGGATCGGGTCGCCCGCGTCGTAATCGAACTCGACCCGGCCATTCAGACGGTCGCCCACCGCCTCGGCCAGGCCGGGGTCGTCGAAAGACAGGCCCGCGGCCGAGAAGTCCAGGTCGGCGGTGACCGACAAGCTTTCGCCCGCGCCCGCGATGACGCCGCCGCCGTCCAGGGTGACGTTCGCGATCTCGATCCCGGGCTGGTCCAGGCCGGCAATCTCGATCAGCGCGTTCCAGTCTTCGGACTCGCTGGCATCGAATTGCAGGTCCAGGCCCACCCGGTCGACCTGCGTGCCTTCACCCACGGGAAGGGTCACGGCCCCGTCTTCACTGGCGATCTCGCCGGTCACGTCGAAGAAATCGGGCACGCCGTCGGCGCCGATGCGAACCTGGCCTTGCAGGTCGAGCGATCGCGCCTGCAGGCGGAACTGATCCAGCGCCACCGCGCCGTCGCTGCCGCGCTGCCCCTCGGCCACCAGCTGGATGTTGGGGCCGAAGAACGGGCGGTATTGCGGGGTGAAGACCGGCGCGATATCGCCCGACAGGTTCGCGACGAAGCGCTGGTCGCCGTCTTCCTCGATCAGCTCGACCGTGCCGTCCAGGCGCGGCTCGCCCGCGGTCTGCAGGGCGATGTCGGCGGTGAAATCCGAAAGCGGGCCGTCGCCCTCGACCCGCAGTTCCAGCGACGGGCGGCCCGGCAGATCGATCAGCGAGGCTACGATGCCGTCCTCGGCCTCGTCGACCAGCAGGTTCACCGACAGGTTGCGGGATTCGTTCTCGTAGCTGCCCGACACTTCGAACACGCCGCGTTCGCCGTCCAGACGTTCGGCGCGGATATCGACCTCGCCCTCGCCGCCGGCCAGCGAGGCCGAACCGTCAAGGCTCAGTTCCGCTGGGACACCGATGACGGTTTCGCCCAGCTCGACCCGGGCCGCGCTGATCTCGCCGATCTGGATCGACACCGGAAGGTCCGGCAACGAGAACGGCTGTGCCTCGGGGTTGGGCACATCGACGGTTTCCTCGCCCTGCGGCAGGCGCGGCATGAGGATTTCCTCGGCCGACAGCTCGTTCACCGACAGCCGCCCGCGCAGCAGCGCCGCGCGGTTCCAGTCCAGCGCGGCGTTGTTCACGGTCAGCCAGGGGCCGTTGTCATCCGATATGACCAGCGATTCGATCGTGGCGCGCGACGACAGCGCGCCTTCGAACCCGCGCACGCTGACCTGGAACCCGGGGCCGGACAGCTGATCCTCGATCAGGTTTTCCAGGAAGCCGCCGCCATCATCCTCGTCGGCGTTGTCCTGCGCGGCGACGGGAAGGGCGCAGAGCGTCAGGGCCAGCGCGGCGCGGCGGAGGGTGCGTTTGATCGTCATGCTCTAGAATGCCTGTCCGATGCCCACGTAGACTTCGACCCCGGACGGATCGCCCGGACCGCTCAGCGGAGCGGCGACGTCCAGCCGGATCGGCCCGATGGGCGTGAGATAGCGCAGGCCCAAACCCGCGCCGGAGTGACTGTCATCGCCGCTGGACGGAAAGCCGTCGCGCCCGACGATGCCGTAATCGTAGAAGGCCACCAGCCCGATGCTGTCGGTGATCCCGGCGCGCAGTTCGGCCTGGACGGCGACGAAGGATGCGCCGCCCGACTCGATCCCGTTCAGCATGACGTCCAGCGACTGGTATTCCTGGCCCCGCACGGTGCCGCCCCCGCCCGAGTAGAAGCGGTAATCGTTGGGCACCCGGTCCAGTTCGGCACCAAGGATGCTGCCCCCCTGGACGCGGCCGGCCAGGGTGATGCGATCCTCTTCGCCGAAGCTCAGGTAGCTGCGCGCGTCGAAGGTGGTGCGCACGCCCGAGCCGGTCGAATCGTTCAGCCCGGCGAAGGGCGTGACGTCGAGGTTCAGATACAGTCCGCCCTTGGCGTCCAGCGGCTGTTCGCGCGTGTCGTAGATCGCCGACAGCGGCAGAGTCGCCAGCGCATAGTCGGTGGTGCCGGCGTCGTCCTCGATCTCGCTGAAGCGCAGGCCGAGGCCGTAGGAGATCGTCAGGTCGTCGTTCACCCGCCGCTCGATCCCGATGCCCGAGGATACCAGGTTCGATGAATAGTCGTCCTCGTTCAGACGCGCGACGCGGCCCTCGATGACCAGGGTGTTTTCCGGGGCGAAGGTTGCCGGACGCTCGAACCTGCCGCCGAAGCTGTAATCGGTGCCGCCCGTGGTCGAGCCGCCGATGCCCGCGATCTCGCCGTCAATGCGCAGCCGCTCGGCCCCGCCCAGCAGGTTGCGGTGCAGCCAGAAGCCGGTGAGCGTCAGGCCGTCGATGGACGACAGCTCGGCGCCGAAACCGATGCGCCGCGGCTCGCGCGCGGCCAGCTGCGCGATGATGTCCATGCTGCCATCGGGATTGATCGTCTCGGCCTCGGTCAGGGCGACCGACGAGAACACGCCGGTGCGGCGCAGGCGGGCGGCGGATTCTTCCAGGTCAGCGGGGCTGAAGACCTGGCCCACCGGAAGCCCGGCGATCTCGCGCAGGCGTTCGGGGCGCACGGCATCGCTGCCCTGCAGGATCAGGTTGCCGAAGGTCACGCGCGGCCCCGGGGCCAGCGCGATCTGAACGTCCAGCGTGTTCGCCTCGTGCTGCGCCAGGACGCGCTGATCGGCGATGTCGGCCTTGGCGTTGCCCTGGTCGCGCCAGCCCGACACGCCGGCCGCCGCTGCATCCGCGATGATGGGTGACCGGGCCGTCTGGCCGATGGCGAATTCGTCGGGCAGATCGGTCCCCGGGGCCAGCGGCGCGATCTCGGCGCGCGAGAACAGGTAGCTTGGCCCGGCCTCGACCCGCACCACCACGTCGTTGATCGCGGCCATGCGCGTCAGCGGCGAAATGCGGTCGGCCTCGGTCCCGTTGACGAGGATGTTGATGACCCCGCCGTAATGGCCCTGGTTGTAGAGCGACCCGATCAGCCTGCCGTAGTCGGCACGCGCGGCCGACAGGATCTCCTGCGGGTCGGTGACGCCTTCTTCCTGCGCGGCCACCAGCAACGACGAGTTGCGCAGCTGGTCTTCCAGATCCTCGCCGCCCTGGACGACGAAGGACAGGTTTTCGAAGGCGAATGCGGGCGCTGCCAAAAGGCACAGGGCGCACGAGATCCCTGCGCTGGAACGGTTTACGATCACGACGGCCCCCCGCTTTGTCTACCGCACGATAGGCAATGCGAGGATGAGTTGCCACCGCCCGCGCATCACTTTTGCCGTGACGGCCGCGCTATTCTTCGACCTCGGCCTTGACCTGCCCCCAGGTGATCAGCGCGAAAACCGCGGTGCCGCCGACCACGTTGCCGAAGAAAACCGGGATAAAGAAGCCGAAGACCGCCTGCCCCAGACCCATGCCCCCGTGCATCAGCATGTAGGCCATCTCGACCGACCCGGCGATGATGTGGGTGAAGCCGCCGGCGGCAATCAGCCACGTGAAGACGAGGATGATCATGAAGGGATTGTGCGGCTGCGTCGGGATCATCCAGACCACGGCGGCGATCAGGACGCCGGCCGGGATGGCCTTGGCGAACCCTTCCAGCGGCGGCATGGTCGTGGCCTTTTCGCTGATCTCGTGGATGGCGGCCAGGATCTCGGTCGGGAAGGCACCGGAATAGCCCATGAAGGCCGCGGCGATGAAAGCACCCACGACGTTGGCGGCCAGAACGATCAACCAGAGGCGCAGCACCAGCCAGATATACTCGAAGCAGGGATTGGCTATCAGCGGCAGGACGGTGGTGATGGTGTTCTCGGTGAACAGCTGCATCCGCCCCAGGATCACCAGCAGGAAACCCAGCGTGTAGCCGAGGCTTTCGACCAGCGGGACCCAAGCCGGCCCCTTGGGCAGGTGGGCCAGGAAGATCGCCTCGCCCAGCACCGAGAACGAGATCAGGATACCGGCGGCCAGCCCCGAGAAGATCAGCGACGTCTTCGGGCGCGTGATCTCTTCGGCGCCGTCGCGGCGCACGACCTCGTAGATCAGCGGCGCGGTCAGCCGCTGGGCCTTGGTGACGGACTTTTCTTCCTTGCTGTTGGTGTTGGCAGACTGTTCGCTGTCGCGTTTGAAATTCTCTTCGGTCTCGCCCATCCGGGTTGGTCCTTGTCGGTCTGTGGGAACCCGCATCGTGCTGGGCCCGTTCGGCAAGGAAATAGCGCGGAGCCCGAGATGACCAAGGATCATGGACCGTCCGTAAAGGACGACGAAACCTACAAATCCCTGCGCGAGGACGGTGCCTCGAAGGAAAAGGCCGCCCGGATCGCCAATGCCCAGGCCAACGACGACATGGACCCGGGCGAGAAGGGCGGCGAAACGCCCCCCTACGAAGAGTGGACCAAGGACGACCTGTACGACCGGGCGCAGGAGATCGGCGTCGACGGACGGTCGGACATGACCAAGGACGAGCTGATCGAGGCGCTGCGCAACCACTAGCAGCCGCCCCGCGCGCGGGTTAAGTCCGGCATGACACCGCGTCCGAGGAGAGATCATGGCCAATACGCTTTATCAGAACGACCTGCCCGACGGTCTGGACCTGGGGCCGGTCGTCGCCATCGACTGCGAGACGATGGGCCTGAACCCGCATCGCGACCGGCTGTGCGTGGTCCAGCTGTCGGGGGGCGATGGCAACGCGCATCTCGTGCAGGTGGCACCCGGGCAGGACAGCGCACCCAACCTGGAACGGCTGCTGCGCGACCCGGACGTCCTGAAGCTCTTCCACTTCGGGCGCTTCGACATCGCCGCCATGTACCACGCCTTCGGCGCGCTGGCGGCCCCTGTCTATTGCACCAAGATCGCCAGCAAGCTGACCCGCACCTATACCGACCGCCACGGGCTGAAGCAGCTGCTGCAGGAGCTGGCGGACGTGGATATCTCGAAGATGCAGCAGCAAAGCGACTGGGGCGCCGAAACCCTGAGCGATGCACAGCTCGCCTATGCCGCGTCGGACGTGCTGTACCTGCACACCCTGCGCGACCGTCTGGACGAGCGCCTGGCGCGCGAAGGCCGGACCGAACTGGCGCAGGCCTGCTTCTCGTTCCTGCCCAGCCGCGCGCTGCTGGATCTCGAAGGCTGGCCAGAGATCGACATCTTCTCGCACTGACCGGGTCGAATTGGCAGGTGTTGCCGGGGCGGATCACACCCTATCTATCGGGCATGACCCCGGACACGCACCTCCATGGCCGTCTTTGACAACCGCCATACCCGCCGCGTCGCCTTCCTGAAGGTGGCGCTGCCGCTGGTCGCGCTGGCGATCCTGTCGACCCTGTTTCTCGTGGCCGACCGGCGGGGCACCGGTAACGAGGTGCCGTTTTCCAGCGTCGAGATGGATCGCCTGATCGTCGACCAGCAGATCTCGGGACCGAACTATGCCGCCGTGACCGACGATGGCGGTGCGGTGACCGTGACCGCCCGGTCGGTCTCGCCCGGCGCCGAGGGCACCCAGCGCGGCACGGCCGAAAACCTGCTCGCCACGCTCGAAGACCCGTCGGGGAGCCGGATCGACCTGTCGGCCCCGGGCGGCAATTTCGACCCTGTGACCGGGGACGCCACGCTGAACCAGGGCGTCGCGCTGCGCAGCTCGGACGGCTACCGGCTCGAAGCGGAGGGCTTCGATCTCGACGCCGCGCGGATGCGCGTCACCAGCGAGGGCACTGTCGAGGGCACCGGACCGCCGGGCGACCTGACCGCCGGCAAGCTGACGGTCCGCCGCGAGGACGGGGCCTATGTTCTGAATTTCACCGACGGGGTGAAGCTGGTATACGACCCCAAAGCCGCGAGGGGAGAGTAGCATCGTGAGACGATTTCTGGCCGGTCTGGCCCTTGTCCTTGTCCATGCCGCGCCCGCCGTGGCGCAGGAAACCGCCATCCAGTTCGGCGGGCTGGCGCAGGACACGTCCCTGCCGGTCGAGGTCGCGTCCGATGCGCTGGACGTGAACCAGGGCGACGGCACCGCGGTGTTCACGGGCAACGTGCTGGTCACCCAGGGCGAGATGAAACTGTCGTCGCAGCGGCTGCGCGTGATCTACGGCGATGGATCCGACGGCGCGGGCCGTATCTCCGAACTTCAGGCCTCGGGCGGCGTCACGCTGGTCAACGGGGCCGAGGCGGCCGAGTCGCGCGAAGCGGTCTACAACATCGACGCGGGCGAGGTCGTGATGACGGGCGACGTGATCCTGACGCAGGGCCAGAACGCGCTGTCGTCGAATCGGCTCGTGATCGACCTGAACAACGGCACCGGCACCATGGACGGTCGCGTGCGCACCGTGTTCCAGCCCGGCGCCGACTGACATGGACGGCACCCAGGGCGATTCTTCCGCCGGCAGCGGGGGGCTGATCGTCAGCAACCTGCAGAAAAGCTACAAGCGGCGGCCGGTGATCCGCGACGTCAGCCTGCGGCTTGGCCGGGGCGAGGTCGTCGCGCTGCTGGGTCCGAACGGATCGGGCAAGACCACCTGCTTCTACGCCATCGCCGGGCTGATCGTGCCCGAAGGCGGCCAGGTCATGGTCGACGGGCGCGAGGTCACGTCGCTGCCCATGTATCGACGGGCCCGCATGGGCATCGGGTATCTGCCGCAGGAAATGTCCATTTTCCGGGGCCTCTCGGTCGAGGACAACATCCTCGCCATCCTCGAGCTGACCGTGAAGGACCGCGCGGCACGGCAGGATCGCCTGAACAAATTGCTGGCCGAGTTCTCGATCGAGCATTTGCGCCGCACGCCCGCGCTTGCCCTGTCGGGGGGCGAGCGGCGCCGCGCCGAGATCGCCCGCTGTCTCGCCGCGGGACCCAAGTACCTGCTGCTGGACGAGCCCTTTGCCGGCGTCGACCCGATTGCCGTGGGCGACATCCGCGCCCTGGTCGCGGGCCTGACGCAGCGCGGGATCGGTGTGCTGATCACCGACCACAACGTGCGCGAGACCCTGTCGATCGTGGACCGCGCCTATATTCTGCACGACGGCACCGTGCTGATGGACGGCCCGCCCGAGGCCGTCGTGGCCGACGAAAACGTGCGCCGGGTCTACCTCGGCGACAGCTTTTCCCTGGGCTGATCGACCCCCCGTGTTTGCAGCTGCAGCGAGGGCAAAGCTTGACAGCGGGACCGCAAATGGCGCCAAATACGTGGGATGAAGAGACCGACCAACATTGGCAATCTTCGCAGACTTTCCTGCCATACCAGAGACTTGACAGGCATTCGCCCCATGGCGAGCGCCGGTTGAGTGCGCGGTTTCCGTCCCGGCGCGATGCCCGGGTCGACCCATGACCATTAGCGAAGGATCCACCATGCGTTACCAGATCAGCGGCAAACAGATCGACATCGGTGAAGCCCTGCAGGCCCATTGCAAGGCCGAGATCGAGGGCGTGATCGCCAAGTATCCCGGTCGTCCGACCGACTGCCTGGTGGTGTTCTCGAAGGACGGGCATGAATACGCCTGCGAGACCGTGGTGCACCTGTCGTCGGGGCTGAGCGTGCAGGCGAAAGCCAAGGAGACCGAGATCTACGCCGCCTTCGACGCCGCGAACGAGAAGATGGAAAAGCAGTTGCGCCGCTACAAGCGGCGGTTGAAGGACCACCATCGCGAACGTCCGAACCCCGTTGAACTCTCGGGAGGCTCCGCGTATATCCTCGCCGCGAATAGCGATAACGACGCGGACGAGCCGGAAACGCTTCAGCCCATCATCGTCGCTGAAATGGAAACCCGCATCCCGTCCCTGTCGGTCGGCGAAGCGGTTATGCAGATGGAGCTGGCTGGCGTCCCGGTCCTGGTGTTCCGGAACGAGAAGCAGGCCAACGGAGTGAACGTGGTCTACCGCCGCGATGACGGCAATATCGGGTGGATCGATCCCAACACAACGTCCTGACCGCGGCGTCAGGCCCAGCGATACAGGCTGACATGACACTTGCAGATTTGCTGACGCTCGAGTCCGTGCGGGTCGTTCCTGCACTCAGCAGCAAGAAACGGCTGTTCAACACGCTTGGCGATCTGGCCGACGAGGTGTTGGGGCTGGATCCCGACCGTGTGAGCGAAGCCTTGCTGGACCGCGAGGGGCTGGGCCCCACCGGCGTGGGCCACGGTGTCGCGCTGCCCCACGCGCGGCTGGACGATCTGGACAAGGTGCGTGGCCTGTTCCTGAAGCTCGAGCGCCCGCTCGATTTCGGCGCCGTCGACCGTCAGCCCGTGGACTTGGTCTTCTGCCTGATCGCCCCCAGCGATGCCGGGGTCGAGCACCTGAAAGCCCTGGCCTCGGTGTCGCGCACGCTGCGCGACCCCGACCTCTGCGCCAAGCTGCGCGCGAACGACCATGCCCAGACCCTGCACGCGGTGCTGACCGACCGCAGCGTGACCCGGGCGGCCTGATCGTCGCCGGTCCGCCGCCGCGTCTCAGGCGCGGTCGCCGAACCCGAACATCATGAAGTCCCGCTGGTAGGTGTCGCGCACCGCCCGGTCGACCTCGTCGCACCAGATGGCGTCGAGGCTGTGGGGCACCTCGGGCGCATCGGGGACATAGACCTTCGCCTTCGTGCCCACCTGGGTCGCAAGGCGCGGCAGTTCCTCGGGCAACTCGTCCTCGCGGAACACGCGGTCGGGCAGGACGAACTGGTTCATGCCCTGAAGCGTCGTCGCCTGCGTGGCCCAGGCCGGGTCCACCCGCAGGCTGGTCTGCCCGCCCAGGTTTCCGCGCAGGAAATGCAGGAACGACAGGAACGCCGCCCGGTGCGCGTCGGCGTCATAGCCCCGGCCCGGCGCGCCCTCGGGGATCGGCAGCGTATAGCGCGCGCGCAGGATCGCGCGAAGGTCGTCGAAGCAGTCGGGTCCGGGCACCAGTATGTGGCGGCAGAAGACGGCGTGGGCCCTGTCGGCGGGGTGCCGCAGGACGGTGAAGCTGCGGTGCCCGGGGTGGGTGCGCTTCCAACGCCGCAGGCCCTTTTGGTTCAACCCGGTCTCCAGCGCCTCGGGCGCGACATCGTCCAGCTCCGCCAGCCAGCGCGTCACGCTGTCCTCGGGGCCGCCTTTCACCGGCATGTAGACCAGCGGCGCGGTGGCGCCGAAGACGTAGGACGGCACGGCGGGTCCGCGCCGCGGCTCGAAATTCGGCGTACGGCCCAGGCCGAAATGGTCGATCCCGCCCAGCTCGGCGACCATCTGGTCGTAGTTCGTGACCTTGTCCCGCAAGGGCGCGGGGTTCTGCACCTTGGTCCGCTCCGACAGGGCATCCAGCCGCCCGTCCAGACCCAGCCACGCGGCGAGACCGTTGATGACGTCCAGCGCGCCCACGTCTTCATAATCCAGGTAGAAGGCGGTCTGCCCGCTGGATTGCAGGCGGTGCAGCAGCATCCGCTGAAACGCCTGCAACTGCGCCAAGTGAGACGCGAACCCGGCACTGTCGAAGGCCACGCTGGCGCGGCGCGCATCCTTGGCATCGCCCAGCCGCCACTGGTTGGTCTGGCGGGCGATCTGAAGGCTCACGTAGCTTTCCAGCGGGTTGCGCGTCAGCACGACCTTGGCGCAACGCGGATCGGCAAGGCAGGTCTCGAGCACGCGGGGATCGTGGTCGTGGAAGAACCGGAACCCCGGCAAGCCGTCGGTCCGCTCGGCCAAGGCCGACAGCAGCTTGCCCGGATCCCGCTCGCGGTCGTCCAGCGAAACGCCGGCCAGTTCCGACCGGCCCGCATGGCCCACGAAATGCGGGTTGAACGCCTCGCCCCAGCAAGTAAGGCCCGGCAAAAGGTTCAGGTTCTCTTCCAGGAAATTCGAACCCGTCCGCATCTCGGCCAGGACGATGAAACTGTCGAAGGGACGGGCCATGGATTACCGGACGATATAGGGTTTGCGGATCTCGGGCTGCTCCAGGTCCGGGCCGTCCCCGGACGAGAAGTCGCCCATCATGTAGGGGTTCATCCCCTCGTTCTTCAGGTTCTGCAGGAACTGTCCGAACCCGGTCAGGTCGATCATGCGCGGCGCCTCGGTCAGGTTGCGCGCCTGCCAGACGCCGGTCTCCTCGGCGATGCTCTGCAGCGGCTCGAGCGGGGATTCCACGAAGTCGGCCATGGACCAGACGCGCACCCGCGCCTTCACGTGCGGGTCGCGCAACAGGTCCACATGCGCCGCTTCGATCTTCTGGAGGCGCGCTGCCTCGCGCCGGACTTCGCTGAAGGGCGCGTCGGACTTGAACAGCGGCACGGCCCAGCACCCGGTGATGATCAGGATCTCGGCGTTGCTGTCATAGGCGATGAACTCGGCGATGCGCTGGTTGTCGCGGGGGCCGAACAGGAAGGCCTGCCGGTCGCCCCGTGTGTTCCAGATCAGGTTCGTCAGGAACGCGCGCGGGTTGTAGTCGCGCAGGCTCGCACTGTCGGACAGGGCGCCGGCATAGCTGCGCTGATCGTCGGTGAACTCGACCCGCTCGGGGGCGAACAGGTGTCCGTGGGCGCGCACGCCGGTGGCGCGCTGAAGCCAGCCGGGGAAGTCGTGGAACAGGTCGCCGAACCCTTCGAACACGGTATAGCGCGCGCAGGTCCGGCCGGATTCGTAATCCTTGAGCGGGAACCGGCTGGCCATGTAGAGCCCCGCCCGCCCGCGGATCCGCCGCTCGGTCGCCTTGGTGAAGATGCGGTCGATCTTGCCCGGGTTCGGCTCGGACAGGGTGGCCGAGGCCGGACGGTCGGTGAGAAAGATATCGTAGAGCCGGTTCGCCTGCGGCCAGATCTTGCGCGCCACGAAACAGTCGGACCGCCGGAGAAGCTGCAGGTGATCGTCGTAGAAGATGTGCGGCTTGCCTTGGAAGTCGAACTTGGACAGCGTCAGCGACCGGCTTTCGACCCGGCCCGGATGCAGCCGCACGAGGGTCTGGAAATAGGATTCGTCCGGGATCCAGACCCGGCGGAAATAGCGCTCGAACTCGCCGCGCCGCGGATCCTCAAGGATCGCCTTCAGCGCGCGGCGCGTCAGGCACCACCATTGCGACCCCATATGCGGGCGGATGCCGTAGGGCAGCCGCCGCTTGACGCCCATCCGCCGTTGCAACCGCACGTAGGCATCGAACAGCCGCCGCTGCCGTTTCCACGAGAACGGAAATCGCAGGGTGAAACGTTCGGAATCCAGCCCCCCCTTGGTCCAAGAAACGTCGGCGGTGGTGACGCTTTCGATGAAGCTCGTGTCAGGGCGGTCGGCCAAGTATGTCTTCAGGTCCGCCACGCTGCGTAGCGGCAGGCATGTGCCCGACACCATGAAGACGTGTTTGGCCTCGGGAAACCGGTCCAGCATGACCTCGGCCGCGCGCAGCGTCGCCGAAACGAGCGACCAGGTGCCCCACTCGCAGGCGACGCGGCTGGAAAAGACGATGTTGTCGTGCCGGGCGAGCGCCGTGCGGAACCGCTCGAACCGGGCGGCCGACACGCGCTTGTCCACGTGGATCACCAGGGGACAGCCGCGATCGGCCCAGTGACTGGCCACCTGCGCGGCGCGGTCCAGCGCCTCGTGGCACAACATGATGAAACCGACGGTCACGCCCAATTGCCCTTCGACATCAGGCCCAGGATCTCGAGCTGACGCCAGTTGATGTATTTCTCGGACCATTTGCACCACAGGTCCGGATCGTCGCGCAAGGCGTCGGCATAGGCGCGATACTCGGCCGCGCCGCGATAGTGCTCGGCGCGTGCCACCTCGGCCTGCGACTTCTCGAGGAACGCGTCGAGGAACTTGACGTGCAGCAGGCACCCGCAGGCCTTTTCGCCCCCGCGGTCGTCGAAGACCAGGTTCAGCCCCCGGGGCAACAGCATGTGGGTCGAGCTGACGAAGACGTTGCCGCGCCCCCATTTCACCAGCGGCACCTTGTTCAGGGCCGGCGCGCGGTAGGGCGTTTCGGCGAAGAACTTGCGCGCCCGCGGCCCCCCCTGGATCCACAGCGACCCATAGTCCCAGTTGCGGCTGATCATGTAGTTGCCCGCGTCGAACCACGAGCAGATCTCCAGCGGGTCCTGCCCCGGCTGGTAGACCACGTCGGTCATCGCGCCCTTGGGATACATGTCCAGCATCATCGCGCCGAAGGACCGGATCTCGGCCGCGTCCAGCCAGTCGGTCAGGGCGCGGATCGGTCGGGTGTCGCAGAACGGGTAGATGAAGAACTCGTCCACGTCGACGGTCAGGATCCACTTGCCCAGCCCGTACCGGCGGGCCAGCCAGTTCACCCAGTCGACGCCGAACCGCGCGCGCCGGTAGCTGGCACCGGTCGACCAAAGCGACACGTCGGGCTGTCCGGCAAGGTATTCGCACGACCCGTCGGTCGAGCCGTTGTCGACCATCAGGAAATGGCGAATGCCCAGATCGCGGTAGTATTTCAGGAAGAACGGCAGGCGTTTGATCTCGTCGCGCAGCACGGTGACGACCAGGATATCGCGCGTCTTGATCGCCTGGGTCCGGTCGCGCACGCATTCAAGCTCGCGCCGCTTGCGAATGGCGCGCAGGTACAGCCGCCTGCGGCGTGCGCCCCGCTTATACGCGTCGAGAATGCTCACCTAACGGTCCTGCCCAACATCCATGACCCGGGCGGCGGACGTATGCTCGCCCCGATCCGCGCCGATCCTGCTCGGGAACGCCTTTAACACATTCTGCCTTAAAGAAACATTCCAGAAGGACGCGGCGCTCATATCCAGCCACCCCGTGACATGAGGCCCAGCGCCTCGAGATGACGCCAGCCGCGATACCGCGTCGAACGCGGGGTCCAGAGCGTCGGGTTCTCGGTCAGCGCCTGGTAATACCGGTCGTAGAGCACGGAGTTCGCGAAATGCTCGCCGCGCTGACGCTCTTCCGCCGACTTCTCAACGATCTGGTCCAAGAACTTGGTGTGCAGAAGAACGCCCGACAGCTCGGCCCCGCCCTCCCCGGAATAGACGCGGTTCAACCGCTGGGGCAGCGCCGCGTGGGTCGAGTTCAGGTAGGCATAGCGCCAGTGCCAGCGGATCAGGGGCACCTTGCCCATGGTCGGGGCGCGGCGCGGATCGTCGGCGAAGAAGGCCCGCGCCCGGGGGCCACCCTGGATCCACAGCGCGTCCTGCTTCGGCTGGCGTCGGATCATGTAATTGCCGGCGTCGAACCAGCCCAGCGCCTCGGTCGGGTCGGTGCCCGGCGGGCAGGCCGCATCCGCCAACCGGCCCTGCGGATACATGTCCAGCATCAGCGCGCCCATGCTGGCGCGGCCGCGCCGTTCCAGCTCGGCGCACAGCGCCGGCAGCGGGCGGGTCTGCCAGTAGGGATAGACCAGCAGCTCGTCCGCATCGAGCGTCAGGCACCAGTGGCCCGAGCCGTGGCGCATCTGGAGCCAGGTGATCCAGTCCAGCCCGAACCGGCTGCGGCGATAGCTGTGATCGGTGGACCAGACCGACACGTCGGCCGCGTCGCGCAGCAGGTCCAGCGATCCATCGGTGCTGCCATTGTCGACGGCCAGCACGTGCGCGACACCCAGCCTGCGGCAATGGTCCAGGAAGAAGGGCAGGCGCGCCGCTTCGTTCCGCAGGCAGATGAAGCCCAGGATGTCGCCCGGCGCGATGCCGTCGGTGCGATCCACGACAGGGCGCAATTGGCGCCGCTTGGCGATGGCCCGCGCCAGGAGCCGGCGCCGGGCAAATCGCCAGCGATAGGCCTGCCAGAGATCCCGGGGCGGACGCGCGGACAGGGGTGGGCGCGGCGGCCAACCCTCGCGCGGCGCGATCACTGGGCGAAGGCTCCGTTCTGGTGCCAGGCCCACGCATCCGCGATCATCTGCTCGAGCGTTGAGCGTTCGGGTCGCCATCCAAGCTCGATCTCGGCGCGGGCGCTTCCCGAAACCAGCGCGGCGGCATCGCCTTCCCGACGCGGACCCGTGGTCACCGGCACCTGCCGGTTCGTGACAATCGCCGAGTAGTCCACCACCTGCCGCACGGAAAAGCCCTTTCCCGTGCCCAGGTTGAAGACCCGTGACCCACGGCCATCCTGCAACCAGCGCAGCCCGCGCAGATGCGCCTCGACCAGGTCCATGACATGCACGTAGTCGCGCACACAGGTGCCGTCCGGCGTATCGTAATCGTCGCCGTTGATCGTCAACGCGGGGCGGCGCCCGTCGATGGCGTCCAGCATCAGGGGGATCAGGTGCGTCTCGGGGCGGTGATGCTCGCCCACATCCAGGTCAGGCGATGCGCCGGCCACGTTGAAATAGCGGAAGATGACCGTTTCGAGGCCGTGGGCCGCGCCGAAATTCGCCAGCATCGCTTCGACCGCGCGCTTGGACGCGCCATAGGCGTTGATCGGGTGCTGGAGACTGTTCTCGTCCAGCATGATGCCATCCTGGTCGCCGTAAATGGCGCATGTGGACGAGAACACCATGTGGGGACACCCGGCCGCCACGGCCGCCTCGACCAGGTTCAGCGATCCGCCGACATTCACGCGCCAGTAAAGGCCGGGTTCGCGCACCGATTGCCCCACGTCGGACATGGCCGCGAAATGCATGACCGCCGCGGGTTCGTGGCGGGCAAAGATATCGTCCAGCGCGGCGCGATCCAGCAGGTCCGCCTGCTCGAACGGGCCGAACTGGACGGCATCCCGCCATCCGGTGGAAAGGTTGTCGACAGCGACGGGCGTGTATCCCGCCTGCGCCAGGATCTTGCAGGCGTGCGAACCGATATAGCCCGCACCGCCCGTCACCAGGATCGTGGCGCCCGACACGGTTATCCTCCGAAATCGAGCCCGCGCAGATACGCGCGGAAATCAGGACCCAAGTCGGACCGCGCCATGCCGAAGGCCACGGTCGCCTGCAGGAACCCGCCCTTGTTGCCGCAATCATACCGCTCGCCGTCGAAGATCAGCCCCGAGACACCCGGATCCTTGCCAATCTGCGCGGCGATGGCGTCGGTCAGCTGGATCTCGCCGCCGGCACCCGCCTCGGTCTCGTGCAGCTCGTCCAGCACCTCGGGCGTCAGGATATACCGGCCGATCACGGCCATGTTGGACGGCTGTTCGCCCATGGGCGGCTTTTCGACCATGCCCTTCACGTTGACCACGTTGCCGTCGCGGTTGTCGATGTCGAGAATGCCGTAGGCGCTGGCCGCCTCGGGCTCGACTTCCATCGCGGCCATCATGCAGCCGCCGATCTCGTTATGGGCTTCGATCATCTGGGCCAGGACAGGCTCGTCGGCCATGATGACGTCATCGGGCAGCAGGACCGCGAAGGGCTCGTCCCCGATCAGGCGCCGCGCGCACCAGACGGCGTGGCCCAGGCCCATGGCCTGCTGTTGGCGGACGTAGGAAATGGCGCCCGACGGCATGTTGGTGCTTTCCAGCACCTCCATCAGCTTTTTCTTATTTTTCTCCTCGAGCGCGTGTTCGAGCTCGGGTGCGCGATCGAAGTAATCCTCGAGCGCGGATTTCCCGCGCGAGGTGACGAAGATGAAGTCGGTGATACCGGCCGCCCGCGCCTCGTCGATGGCGTACTGGATCAGCGGGCGGTCGACCAGCGTCATGATCTCTTTCGGAATCGACTTGGTGGCGGGCAGAAACCGCGTTCCCAACCCGGCGACGGGAAAGACGGCTTTGGTGACGGGCTTGACCATTTCTTTGTCCTTGTTCGTTTCGCGTGCTGCGGCATTCGGCCGCGATACTCGCTGCGCTACGTAACCTGTCTCAGGCGGTCTTCAAATCGACACCCGGGGCGTAGGCGATGAAGAACGGGTTCGCGAAGTCGGCCTTGCCGTACCCCAGGTCCCGGTGATCGTCGAACCGCACCACGCGCCCGCCGGCCCCGATCAGGACGGCATGTCCGGCGGCGGTATCCCATTCCATCGTGCGTCCGAGACGGGGATAGAAGTCCGCCTCGCCCGTGGCGACCAGGCAGAACTTGAGCGACGATCCGGCGCTCTTGCTGTCAGCAGTGGCGTACTTGCCGATGTAGTCGTCGGTCGCCTGGTCCCGGTGCGATTTCGACGCGACGACCCGCAGCGCGGCGTTGTCCGGTTGCGAGACCGAGATCGGGGCAAGGTCCCCGACCGTGTCGGGGTCGAGCGCGCCGTCTTCCTCGACCGCCCGGCCGTCCGGCAGGGTCAGGAACATCCGCTTCTTCGCCGGGGCGTAGACAACGCCCCGCACCGGCGTGCCGTCTTCGACGTATGCGATGTTCACCGTGAAATCGCCGCGGCGCTTCACGAATTCCTTGGTCCCGTCCAGCGGATCGACGATCAGGAAAGTGGAAACATCCTGACCGTGCGAGACCGATTGTTCCTCGGTCACGAGCGGCACATCGGGAAAGGCGACTCGCAGTCCGGCCGAGATCAGGTCATCGGCGGCCCGGTCGGCGGCGGTCACGGGGCTGTCGTCATCCTTGCGGTCGACATCGAAATCGTCGCGGTCGTAGATCTCCATGATCACGTCGCCCGCCTGCAGGGCCAGCCGCCGCATGACGGTGAAAAGCGTGTCGTAATCCAAATCCCAGCCCTCTGTCGCGTTATTGATCGCGCTCGCGACCGACCTTATGATCCAACGTCAAGAAAACAACAACATTCCTCTTTATAGGTCCGCAGGCGCGCTGTCCGCGCGCGACGGCACAGGCGGAACGGAACCCGATGTTCAAGCAGGACGCGACGGAAACCCGGCTCAAGTCGGCCACGACGGTGGCCGAGCTGATCTATCACATGACCGTCCAGTCGGTGCGCAAGACCCACGCCAATGCGCTCATGGCGATCGGGCTGAACATCCTGCAGACGGTCATCTTCGTGATGGCATTCTACCTGCTGTTCGTGGTGCTTGGGATGCGCAGCGCGGCCATCCGCGGCGATTTCCTGCTGTATATCATGACGGGCATCTTCCTTTACATGGTCAACACCCGCACCGTGACGGCCGTGGTGGGATCCGAAGGGCCGTCCTCGCCGATGATGAAGCATCGGCCCATGACCACGGCCGTTGCCATCGGCGCGGCCGCGCTGGGATCGCTCTATACCCAGGTGCTGTCGATGATGGTGGTTCTCTACGTCTACCACGTCGGCTGGGGCCCCATCAGCATCCACTACTGGCCCGGCGCGTTCGGCATGGTGATCCTGGCCTGGTTCTTCGGCGTCGCGGTGGGGATCATCCTGCTGGCGATCAAGCCCTGGTTCCCGCAGTTCGCCGCCACCACGGCCACGATCTATACCCGGGTGAACATGATCGCCTCGGGCAAGATGTTCGTCGCCAACTCGCTGCCCGGCTACATGCTGGTCTGGTTCGACTGGAATCCGCTGTTCCACACCATCGACCAGGCGCGGGGATTCACCTTCGTGAACTACTTCCCCCATTTCTCGGACTGGCACTACGCGCTCTGGACCACTTGCGTGCTGCTGCTGCTGGGCATGATGGGCGAATTCTACACCCGCCGGCACGCCTCGCTCAGCTGGGAGGCGCGGCGCTGACACCCGCCACGCGCAGGGTGACGTTGATCCGGCCCCCCTGCGGCAACAGGCTGCTCGATCCGAACCGAGTCCGGTCGATTCCGTGATAGGCCAGCCGCGCGTCGCCGCCGATCACAGCCACGTCCCCCGAGGACAGCCAGACCGATTTCGTCCGCCCCCCGCGTTCGGTCCCGCCCACGCGGAACAGCGCGTCGTCACCGAGCGAAAGCGACAGCACCGGGAAGTCGAACGACGCCTCGTCCCGGTCCTGGTGCAGCCCCATGCGCGCGCCTTCGCCGTAGAAGTTGATGAGGCAGGTGTCGGGGGGCGTCGCGCAATCCGCCAGCCGGTCCCACAGCGCCAGCAGGCGGTCGGGGATCGGCGGCCATGCCACGCCGGACGGGTGCGCGGGCTCGTAGCGATAGCCGCGCCGGTCGCTGACCCAGCCCAGCGCCCCGGCCGAGGTCATCCGCACGCTCATCTTCCGGCCGCGTGACGTTTCGGGATGGAACAGCGGCGCGGCGGAAACCACCTCGCGCAGGTCCATGACCAGCGCCTCCTGCGCGGCATGGTCCAGCGCGCCGGGATGGATCGTGACCCCGTTCAGATCCATTCCGCGGCGCCCCGTTCGCACACCCGAAAAAGCTTCACGTTTCTGTGCATTCGCGTCCCCCACATCGCTTGCAGCCCCCAGAGGCCATTCCTATATAGCCGTTCAACGCCGCCCCGCGGGCGCTAAACCGGGAAAATTGGGATCGTCGGTCGGGTGCCGCACCGGGCCAGACCGCACATACATCGCCTAACGAAGAGGACCAGACATATGGCCAAAGTCATCGGCATCGACCTTGGGACCACCAACAGCTGCGTCGCCATCATGGATGGCAGCCAGCCGCGCGTCATCGAAAACTCGGAAGGTGCGCGCACGACGCCCTCGATCGTCGCCTTCACCGAAGAAGAGCGGCTCGTCGGCCAGTCGGCCAAGCGCCAGGCCGTCACCAACTCGGAAAACACCATCTTCGCCGTCAAGCGCCTGATCGGCCGCCGGTTCGCCGATGAAGGCCTGGCGAAGGACAAGAAGAACCTGCCCTACACCATCGTCGACGGTGGCCAGGGCGACGCGTGGGTCCAGGCCCGCGACGAGAAATACAGCCCGTCGCAGATCTCGGCCTTCATCCTGCAGAAGATGAAGGAAACGGCCGAGTCTTATCTGGGCGAGGAAGTGACCCAGGCGGTCATCACCGTCCCGGCCTACTTCAACGACCAGCAGCGTCAGGCCACCAAGGACGCCGGCAAGATCGCGGGCCTCGAAGTCCTGCGCATCATCAACGAGCCGACGGCGGCCGCGCTGGCCTATGGCTTGGACAAGAAGGAATCGAAGACCATCGCCGTGTATGACCTCGGCGGCGGCACCTTCGACATCACCATCCTGGAAATCGACGACGGCCTGTTCGAGGTGAAGTCGACCAACGGCGACACCTTCCTCGGCGGTGAAGACTTCGACATGGCGATCGTCGATTACCTGGCCGACGAGTTCAAGAAAGAGCACGGCTCGGACCTGCGGGGCGACAAGATGGCGCTTCAGCGCCTGAAGGAAGCCGCCGAGAAGGCCAAGATCGAGCTGTCGAGCTCCAGCCAGACCGAGATCAACCAGCCCTTCATCACCATGGGCTCGAACGGTCAGCCGCTGCACATGGTCATGAAACTGACCCGCGCCAAGCTGGAAAGCCTGGTGGGCGACCTGATCAAGCGCTCGATCAAGCCCTGCAAGGACGCGATCAAGGATGCCGGCCTGTCGGTGAACGAGATCGACGAGGTCGTGATGGTCGGCGGCATGACCCGCATGCCGCGCGTGGTGGAAGAAGTGACCAAGTTCTTCGGGAAAGAGCCCCACAAGGGCGTGAACCCCGACGAGGTCGTCGCGCTGGGCGCCGCCATCCAGGCCGGTGTGCTTCAGGGTGACGTGAAGGACGTGGTCCTGCTGGACGTGACCCCGCTGTCGCTGGGCATCGAGACGCTGGGCGGCGTGTTCACCCGGCTGATCGACCGCAACACCACGATCCCCACGAAGAAGAGCCAGATCTTCTCGACCGCCGAGGACAACCAGAACGCGGTGACGATCCGGGTCTTCCAGGGCGAGCGTGAGATGGCGGCGGACAACAAGATGCTCGGCCAGTTCAACCTGGAAGACATCCCGCCCGCGCCGCGCGGCCTGCCCCAGATCGAGGTGACGTTCGACATCGACGCCAACGGCATCGTGTCGGTCAGCGCCAAGGACAAGGGCACCGGCAAGGAGCAGAACATCACCATCCAGGCGTCGGGTGGCCTGTCGGACGACGAGATCGAGAAGATGGTCCGCGATGCCGAGGAGAACGCCGAGGCCGATAAGGGCCGCAAGGAGCTGGTCGAGGCCAAGAACCAGGCCGAAAGCCTGATCCACTCGACCGAGAAGTCGCTGGAAGAGCACAAGGACAAGGTCGACCCGACCACTGTCGAGGCCATCGAACTGGCCATCTCGAACCTGCAGGAGCAGCTCGAGACCGACGATGCGGGCAAGATCAAGTCCGGCATCCAGAACGTGACCGAAGCGTCCATGAAGCTGGGTGAGGCCATCTACAAGGCCGAGCAGGAAAAGGCCGATGGTGGCGACGATGACGCCGAAGGCCCGTCGGGCGCGGATGACGACGTGGTCGACGCCGACTTCGAAGACCTGGACGACGACAAGCGGGCCTCCTGATCGCCCCGTCGCACTAATCGAAGGGTCGGCCTGAGCCATCGGGCCGGCCCTTTACCGTGAAGGATCATTCCTATGGCAAAACGCGATTTCTACGAGGTTCTGGGCGTCTCCAAGGGCGCCTCGGCCGATGAGATCAAGAAAGCCTATCGCCAGAAGGCCAAGGAACTGCACCCCGACCGCAATGCCGACAACCCCAAGGCCGAGGCCCAGTTCAAGGAAGCGAACGAGGCCTACGAAGTCCTGAAGGACGCCGAGAAGAAGGCCGCCTACGACCGCTACGGTCACGCCGCCTTCGAAGGCGGCATGGGCGGTGGCGGCGGCGCGCGTCGTCCCGGCGCCGGCGGCCAGGGCGATTTCGCCAGCGCGTTTTCCGACGTGTTCGACGACCTGTTCGGCGACATCATGGGCGGACAGCGCCGCGGCGGCCAACGCGCCACGCGCGGCAGCGACCTGCGGTACAACCTGAAGGTCACGCTGGAAGAGGCGCACCAGGGCCTGCAGAAGACCATCACCGTGCCGACCTCGGTGCCCTGCGACACCTGCTCGGGATCGGGCGCCGAAGGCGGGGCCGAACCGACGACCTGCCCCACCTGTTCGGGCATGGGCAAGGTGCGGGCGCAACAGGGCTTCTTCACCGTCGAACGCACCTGCCCGACCTGTTCGGGTGCGGGCCAGATCGTCAAGAATCCCTGCAAATCCTGCGGCGGCGCCGGCCGGGTCGAGAAGGACCGCGCGCTGAGCGTCAACATCCCCGCGGGCGTCGAGACCGGAACCCGCATCCGCCTGGGCGGCGAGGGCGAGGCCGGCTTGCGCGGCGGACCGTCGGGCGATCTTTACATCTTCATCGACGTGACGCCCCACCCGCTGTTCCAGCGCGAGGCCGAGAACCTGTATTGCCGCGTGCCGGTGAGCATGACCGACGCGGCGCTGGGCGGCGATATCGAGGTGCCCACGATCGATGGCGGCCGCAGCCGCGTGAAGATCCCCGCGGGCAGCCAGTCGGGCAAGCAGATGCGCCTGCGCGGCAAGGGCATGCCCCATCTGCGCGGCGGCGGCGCGGGCGACATGTATATCGAGCTCGCGGTCGAAACGCCGGTGAACCTGACCTCGAAGCAGAAAGAGCTCCTGCGCGAGTTCGACAAGCTGTCCGAGGACAACAACCCGGAAAGCTCGGGCTTCTTCAAGAAGGTGAAAACCTTCTGGGACGGCCTGAACCAGTAAGACAAAGCCCCGCCCATCGCGCCGGGGCTTTTCGCTTGGTGGACCCGGTGGCGTGCACCGGCCCGCCCCCGCTTAACCTGGCTTTAACCATGCCCGGGCAAGCATCGGGCATGGCGCATGACAGGATCTCTTCCTTCGACCTGCCGCTCTTCGGTCTTGCCGAGGCACAGGGGCCGCCCGCGCGCGGCGACAAGCTGCCGTCCTACCTGCGCGACCACCGGGCCCGGCTGCGCGAGCGGTTCATGGAAGGCGGCGGCGCGCCCATGCCGGATTACGAGCTGCTGGAATTGCTGCTGTTCCGCGCCATCCCGCGCCGCGATGTCAAACCGCTCGCCCGCACACTGATCGACACCTTCGGCGACCTGGGCCACGTCCTGGCGGCCAGCCCCGCGCAGCTGAAGAAGATCGAGGGTCTGGGCCCCGCCGTTCTGGTCGAGCTGAAACTGGCCGAGGCGATCGCCCACCGCATCGCCCGCGCCCGCGTGATCGGGCGGCCGGTGGTCAGTTCATGGCAGGCGCTTCTGGATTACTGCCACACCACCATGACCAACCGCGCGACCGAGCAGTTCCGCATCATGTTCCTGGACACGAAGAACGCCGTCATCGCCGACGAGGAACAGGCGCGCGGCACCGTCGACCATGTGCCCGTCTACCCGCGCGAGGTCGTCAAACGCGCGCTGGAGCTCGACGCCAAATCGCTGATCCTGGTGCACAATCACCCCTCGGGCGATCCCACGCCCAGCCAAGCCGATATCGCCATGACCGACCAGATCGACCGCGCCTGCCAGGCGCTGGGCCTGACGCTGCACGACCACCTGATTATCGGGAAATCGAACGAACTCAGCTTCCGGGCGCAGGGCTACCTCTAGCGGCCTAGTCCAGCCAGACCTCGACTCTGCGGTTCACGCCTCGGCCCCATTCCACGTCATCGCAGGCCATGGGAAGGGCTTCGCCGAAGCCGGCCACGTCCAATGTGATGCGGCTCGGGTCCATGGTGCGGGCGGCGGTCCGCACGGCATCGCGCACCACCTCGGCCCGATCGCGCGACAGGCGGCGGTTCGCGACCGCATCGCCGGTGCCGTCGGAAAATCCGGCGAAGGTCAGGCGGCGGTCGTCGAACAGGCCACGCTCCAGGGCCTCGGCCAGCAGCGCGACGTTCGACCGGCTCTGCGCATCCAGCAGGGTCGAGCCTCCTTCGAAGCGAAACGAGATCGTCAGGCGCGACCGCCCTTCCAGCGTCGCGATCATGTCCTTCAGGTCCGACAGCGACACCTCGGTCCCCGCATTGCGGATCGCGTTGGCAAGCCGGGCGCCCTGCGCATCCAATGACACCGCCTGCGGGAACTGGTCGACGAACCCCGCCCGCGCGATCACCGCCTGGGCCGCGGGCGAATTGGCGTAGGCCAGGAAATCGCGCGCCAATCGCGGCAGGCGCCGCGCGGGCGTGTACAGGAAGATCGGCGTAGTCAGCGGATAATCCTCGGACTTCAGCGCCATGGCATTGGCCGCACTGCGCCGCCCGCACGGCCCACGCAGATCGACCGGCTGCGCGTTGCCGATATCCGAGAAGGCCGCAAGGCCCAGCGCCAGGGGATCGTCCGAGACCTCGGAGACAAGTGTGCCATCGTCGTCATGCACGACCGTTCCGGCGGGCAGCGCGACGCTCTCCCGCCGCAGGACGCGCCGCATGAAGGACTGGAAAAGCCCGGTCGACGGGCGGGTGATGTGCAGGACGATCGGGCCCGGCTCCTGCCCCAGCTCGGCCCAGTCGGTGAGCCGGCCGGTCACGATACCACGCAGATCTTCGAGCGTGATGTCCGGCAGCGGGTTCTCGACCGCGATGACCGGCACGATCGCGTCCAGCGCCAGGATACGCGACCCTCCAGGATCGGTCAGCGTGCCGCGGCCCGCCTGCCGTGCCAGGACGGCCTCGTCGCGGCTGACCGCGCGGCGCGAAATCACCAGGTCGGCCTCGTCGGCGATGAGGTCGGCGAACCCCTCGTCCGACGAATTGAGATTGAAGATGAACTCGCCCGACGGATCGTCGGACCCACGTTCGGAGAGCAGGTATGTCAGGCCACCATCGCCCTGGTCCTCGCGCGCCACGTCATAGCCGTTCCGGACCGCAAAGGTCTCCAGCAGGATCGGCAGCAGCGTGGTCCCCACGCTCGCGCTGCCGGAAATGCGAAGCCGGGCTACGAAGTTCAGAAGATCGGGGCAGCCCGGACCGTCGCAGGTGACACCGGATCCATCCAGCGTGAGTTCGCCATACTCGGTATCGACGCGGTAGAATTCACCGTCGAAGCCCAGCAGCGTGCCGTCGATGGACAGGCTGCCGTCCCGGGCGCTGAGCGTGACGTCATCGGCGCGCGCCGGCGCGGTGACGATCGCCAGGATGGCCAGCATCCAGGCGCACGCGAATATCAAAGGCGGCGGCCTCCGATCTCGTGGGCTGGCGCGCGACGTGTGGTCGGCCACGCCGGGGGCCCTGCTGAATGATGCAGGCGAACCCGGTGCGGCGCCGGGGGTCAGACCAGCTGCCCGTGGCAATGCTTGAACTTCTTGCCCGATCCGCAGGGGCAGGCGTCGTTCCGGCCGGGGTTGCCCCAGGTCGACGGGTCCGCCTCGACGAAGCCGGGCGCGGCGGCTTCGGCCTGCGCCTCGCCCTGCGGGGGCGTGGCTTCCGCCTCGGCCTCGACCTGCTTCCGCTGCTGCTGCATCTGCGCCAGCATCGCCTGCTGTTCCTCTTCGGTCAGCGGGCGGATCTGGGCGAGCTTCTGGGTCACGTCCTCGCGCAGGCTGTCGAGCATGGATTCGAACAGCTGGAACGCCTCGTTCTTGTACTCGTTCAGCGGGTCGCGCTGCGCGTAGCCGCGGAAGCCCACGACCGACCGCAGGTGTTCCAGCGTCAGCAGGTGCTCGCGCCATTTTGCATCGATCGTCTGCAGAAGGATCTGCTTTTCGATCATGCGCATGTTCTCGGGGCCGAACTTGGAGGCCTTCTCGGCCATGAACTCGTCCGACGCGGTATAAAGCCGCTCGCGGATGACCTCGTCATCGACGCCGTCCTCTTCGGTCCAGGCGATCACGGGCATGTCGATGCCGACCTTCTCCAGAACGGCGACATACAGGCCCTCGCCGTCCCACTGGTCGGCATAGGTCTTGGGCGGGATGTACTGGTCGACCAGGTCGTCGATCACCTGGTGGCGCATGTCCTGCGCGATCTCGCCCAGGTCCTCGGCCTCCATGATCTCGCGGCGCTGGGCGAAGATCACCTTGCGCTGGTCGTTCATCACGTCGTCGAATTTCAGCAGCTGCTTGCGGATGTCGAAGTTGCGGCCCTCGACCTTCGCCTGCGCCTTTTCCAGCGACTTGTTCACCCAGGGGTGAACGATGGCCTCGCCTTCCTTCATCCCGAGCTTCTGCAGGACGTTTTCCAGCCGCTCGGACCCGAAGATGCGCATGAGGTCATCCTCGAGCGACAGGAAGAACGAGGACCGGCCAGGGTCGCCCTGGCGGCCCGACCGGCCGCGCAGCTGGTTGTCGATCCGACGGCTTTCGTGCCGTTCGGTGGCCAGCACGAACAGGCCGCCGGCCTCCTTCACCTTTTCCTTCTCGTCCGCCGTCTCGGCCGCTATGCGGGCGCGGACTTCCTCGGGGTCGGCGTCGGGATTTTCCGCCAGCGCCTGCATGACCTTCATGTCCACGTTGCCGCCCAGCTGAATGTCGGTGCCGCGGCCGGCCATGTTGGTGGCGATGGTGATGGCGCCGGTCTTGCCGGCATCGGCAACGATCTGCGCCTCCTGCTCGTGCTGGCGCGCGTTCAGGACGTTGTGCGGCAGGTCGGCCTTCTTCAGCAGGTCCGAAAGCTGCTCGGACTTCTCGATCGAGGTGGTGCCGACCAGCACGGGCTGGCCCTTCTCGTGGGCCTTGCGGATGGCTTCGACGATGGCCTGGTACTTCTCGCCGGCGGTGCGGTAGACGGCGTCGTGCTCGTCCTCGCGGGCGATGGGCTTGTTGGTTGGCACCTCGACCACGCCCAGGCCGTAGATCTCCTGGAATTCCTCGGCCTCGGTCAGGGCGGTGCCGGTCATGCCCGCCAGCTTGTCGTAGAGCCGGAAGTAGTTCTGGAACGTCACCTGCGCCAGCGTCACGTTCTCGGGCTGGATGTTCACACCTTCCTTGGCCTCGATGGCCTGGTGCAAACCGTCGGACAGGCGGCGGCCCGCCATCATGCGGCCGGTGAACTCGTCGATCAGCACGACCTCGCCGTCGCGGACGATGTAGTCCTTGTCCTTGGTGAACAGCTTGTGGGCGCGCAGGCCCTGGTTCACGTGGTGAACGATCGTTGTGGATTCGGGGTCGTAGAGGGTCTGCTCCTCGGGCAGGATGCCGGCGGCGTGCAGGTGCCCCTCGAGGAACTCGTTCCCCTCGTCCGTGTAGGTGACGTTGCGCGTTTTCTCGTCCAGCGAGAAATGCTCGTCCTGCAGGTGCGGGATGACCGTATCGATGGTCTTGTAGAGCTCGGACCGGTCCTGCGCGGGCCCCGAGATGATCAGCGGCGTCCGCGCCTCGTCGATCAGGATGCTGTCGACCTCGTCCACGATGGCGAAGTAATGGTCGCGCTGGTACATGTCCTTCAGTTCGGACTTCATGTTGTCGCGCAGGTAGTCGAAGCCCAGCTCGTTGTTGGTGGCGTAGGTCACGTCGCAGGCATAGGCGTCGCGCTTCTCGGCGTCGGGCTGCTGCGGGTAGACGACGCCGCAGGTGATGCCCAGCGCGTCATAGACCTTGGACATCCATTCGCTGTCGCGCTTGGCCAGGTAGTCGTTCACGGTGACGATGTGCACGCCCCGCCCGGTCAGCGCGTTCAGGTAGGCCGGGAAGGTCGCGACCAGGGTCTTGCCTTCGCCGGTCTTCATTTCGGAAATGTTGCCCTGGTGCAGAAAGATGCCGCCCATCAGCTGCACGTCGAAGGCCCGCAGGCCCAGGGCGCGTTTCGCGGCCTCGCGGCAGTTGGCGAAGGCCTCGACCAGCAGATCGTCCAGCGACTCGCCCCCCTCGGCGCGGGCCTTCAGCGACTGGGTCTTTTCCTTCAGCGCGTCGTCCGACAGCGCCTCGTACTCGGGCTCGAGCGCGTTGATCGCATCGACGATCGGCCGCGTGGCCTTCACCTTGCGATCGTTCGGTGTGCCAAAAACCTTTTTGGCGACGGAACCCAGACCCAGCATTGTCTCTCCTGACGGCATCGTGTGTGGGGGACATGCTTGCCCGCATCCGGGCGGGCGCATAATTAGGGCGTCAAGCCGGCCCCCTTTTCAAGCTGTTAGCGATGTAAGGGGCGCCTATCACAGTGTCAACGCCGGGGCCCGCTGGACCCTTGCCACGAAGGACGAAAGCATGAATCGACTGATCCCCATCGCCACCGCCTGCACCCTTGCCATGGGCGCCGCCCTGCCGTCCCACGCGCAGGAGGCCGATACCGTCGTCGCCACGGTGGGCGACACGGCGATCACGCTGGGTCACGTGGCGGCCTACCGCGCGTCGCTGGGCGAGCAGGTGAACCAGATGCCCGCGCAGCAACTTTATGACGCGGTGCTGGATCAGCTGATCTCCATGGCCGTCCTGGCCGACGGTCGCGAGGTCGGCGAGGTCGAGCAGATCTTCATCGACAACGAGCGCCGGTCGCAGCTTGCCCGCGCCGCCGTGCTGGACCTGCAGGAGCAGCCCGTCGAGGATGCCGAGGTGCAGGCCGCCTACGAAGAGATGTTCGGCGATTTCGAGTCGAGCCCCGAATTCAACGCCTCGCACATCCTGGTCGAGACCGAGGAAGAGGCCGCCGACCTGATCGCGCAGCTGGAAGACGGTGCCGATTTCGCCACCCTGGCGCGCGAAAACTCCACCGGCCCGTCGGGTCCTTCGGGGGGCGAGCTGGGCTGGTTCGGCCCGGGCCAGATGGTTCCGGCCTTCGACCAGGCCGTGCAGGAGATGGACGTGAACGCCATCGCCGGCCCGGTGCAGACCCAGTTCGGCTGGCACGTGATCAAGCTGAACGACGCGCGCCAGACCGAGGCGCCGTCGCTGGACGAGGTGCGCGACGAGCTGGCCCAGCAGGTCCTGAGCGAGCGCATCACCGACGAGATCGAGACGCGCCGCGAGGCCGCCGACATCACCATCGCCGAGGATGCCGTCGATCCGTCCGTGATCAACGACCCGTCGATCCTGGCGCGCTGATCCATGCCCGCGCTGTCGCCGCTGGCGCCCGAACGCTTCCCCGAACTGCCCGCCATCGACGGGTTGCGCCTGGCCACGGCGCAGGCGGGCGTGAAATACCGTGACCGCACCGACGTGATGCTGGCGGTCCTGGACCCCGGCGCCACGGTGGCGGGCGTCTTCACACGCTCCGCCACGCGCTCGGCGGCAGTGCTGGATTGCCAGGCCAAGATCGGCGGCGACAGCGACGCTGGCGCGGCGATCCTGGTGAACTCGGGCAATTCCAACGCCTTCACCGGCCGCGCGGGCGAGGCATCGGTCGCGCGGATCTGCGCAGCCGTGGCCCGGGCCTGCGACGTGCCCGAGGACCGCGTCTTCACATCCTCCACCGGCGTGATCGGCGAACGGCTGCCCGACGACCGCATCACCGCGGCCATCGACGGGCTGGTCGGGGGCCTTGCACCCGGCGGGATCGACGCCGCCGCACGCGCCATCATGACGACCGACACCTTTCCCAAGGGCGCGGTGCGCACCGTCGAGATCGACGGCGAGACGGTGACCATCGCCGGGATCGCCAAGGGCTCGGGGATGATCGCGCCCGACATGGCGACCATGCTGGTCTACATTTTCACCGATGCCAGCATCGGGCGGGCGCTGCTGCAGGACATGCTGGGCGACCTGACCGACCGCAGCTTCAACGCGATCTCGGTGGACAGCGATACGTCGACCTCGGACACGCTGCTGATGGCCGCCACCAACAAGGGCCCCGCGGTTCACGACCGCCACGGCCGGTTCGAGGATGCGCTGGGTGACCTGATGCTGGACCTGGCCCACCAGGTCGTGCGCGACGGCGAAGGCGCGACCAAGTTCATCCGGATCGACGTGTCAGGCGCCGAGAGCGACTCCGACGCCCGCAAGGTGGCCAGCGCCATCGCCAACTCGCCGCTGGTCAAGACGGCCATCGCGGGCGAGGATCCGAACTGGGGCCGCATCGTCATGGCGGTGGGCAAGTCCGGCGCCGCCGCCAACCGCGACACGTTGCGGATCACGTTCGGCGACATCGAGGTGGCGCGCGACGGCTGGGTCTCGCCCGACTATACCGAGGCGCGGGGCGCCGATTACATGAAGCGCGACGAGATCACGATCGGCGTCGACCTGGGGCTGGGCGACGGCGCGGATACCATGTGGACCTGCGACCTGACCCACGCCTACATCACGATCAACGCGGATTACCGGTCGTGAAGACGGTGCTGGTTTCCGCGGTCGCGCTGATCGACGTGGACGGGCGCGTGCTGCTGGCGCAACGCCCGCCCGGCAAGTCGATGGAAGGCCTGTGGGAATTTCCCGGCGGCAAGGTCGAGCCGGGCGAAACGCCCGAGGCCGCCCTGATCCGCGAGTTGCACGAGGAGCTGGGCATCGACACCTGGCAGTCCTGCCTGGCGCCGCTGACCTTTGCCAGCCATGGCTACGATGATTTCCACCTGCTCATGCCGCTGTTCGCGTGTCGCAAGTGGCAGGGCCAGCCGACGGCGCGCGAGGGGCAGGTTCTGAAATGGGTTCGCCCGCGCGAGATGCGCGATTATCCGATGCCGCCGGCCGACCTCCCCCTAATCCCCATTCTGCGAGACTGGCTCTAGCGGGCCAGTTCCGGGAAGGTCTGGAGGATATCGTCGCGGGTCAGCCGCACCGGAGCCTGGCTCGCGTCCGAGCGTTCCGTTTGTCCGCCCAGCAGTCTTTCCAAGATACGCGCCATGTCCCAACTCCGTCCGTGTCTATCAACTTGATAAGAAGCACGGCGGCTCGACGAAGAAGTTTCACGGATCCAAACGATTTCTTAACTTTTTTGTCCGCGGGCGGATGCGACGAACGCGAAGGGCCCGCCGGTGGATGCCGGCGGGCCCTTGTTTTCCTGGCGTCGGGGTCGGGTCAGAGGTTCCGCTCGACCTCTTCGCGCTCGAAGATCTCGATGACGTCGCCGGGGCGGATGTCTTCGTAGTTCTCGAAGGCCATGCCGCATTCCTGGCCCGACTGGACCTCGGACACCTCGTCCTTGAAGCGCTTGAGCGTCTTCAGCGTGCCCTCGTGGATCACCACGTTGTCGCGCAGCAGGCGCACGCCGGCCGAGCGGCGGGCGATGCCCTCGGTGACGAGGCAACCGGCGACGTTGCCGACCTTGGAGACCTTGAAGACCTCCTTGATCTCGGCGTAGCCGATGAAGTTCTCGCGCACCTCGGCCGACAGCAGACCCGAGGCCGCCGCCTTCACGTCGTCCACCAGGTCGTAGATGACCGAGTAATAGCGGATCTCGACGCCCTTCTGGTTGGCGGTGTTCCGCGCCGAGGCGTTGGCACGGACGTTGAAGCCCATGATCGGCGCGCCGGACGCTTCGGCAAGACCGACATCGGTCTCGGTTATGGCCCCCACACCGTAGTGCAGGACGCGCACGCGCACCTCGTCGTTGCCGATCTTTTCCATCGCCTGGACGATGGCCTCCGCAGAGCCCTGCACGTCGGCCTTCACCAGGATGGGCAACTCGGCCACGTTCTCGTCGGCCTTGGCCTGCGCCATCATCGCCTCGAGCGTCGTGGCGGCACCGGCCGCGGCGCGCTTGTCCTTGGCCTGCTGCTGGCGATACTCGGCGATCTCGCGGGCCTGTGCCTCGGTCTCGACCACGTTCAGGACGTCGCCCGCCTCGGGCGTGCCGTTGAGGCCCAGGACCTCGACCGGGACCGACGGTCCGGCCTCGTTCACGCGTTCGCCCTGGTCGTTCTCCATGGCGCGGACCTTGCCCCACTGTTCGCCGACGACGAAGATGTCGCCGCGACGCAGGGTGCCCGACTGGACCAGCACGGTGGCCACGGGGCCGCGGCCCACGTCCAGCTGCGCCTCGATCACGGCGCCTTGGGCGGCGCGGTTCGGGTTGGCCTTCAGTTCAAGAACCTCGGCCTGCAGCGCGATGGCTTCCAGCAGTTCGTCCAGGCCCTGGCCGGAAATGGCCGACACCTCGACATCCTGCACGTCGCCCGACAGCTTCTCGACGATGACCTCGTGCTGAAGCAGACCGGTGCGGACCTTGTCCGGGTCGGCGGCGGGCTTGTCGATCTTGTTGATCGCCACGATCATCGGGACGCCCGCCGCCTTGGCGTGATTGATCGCCTCGACCGTCTGCGGCATGACCGAATCGTCGGCCGCCACGACCAGCACCACGATATCCGTCACCTGAGCACCACGCGCACGCATGGAGGTGAAGGCCGCGTGGCCCGGCGTGTCGAGGAAGGTCAGCGTCGCGTCGCCCTGCTGCACCTGGTAGGCGCCGATATGCTGGGTGATGCCGCCGGCCTCGCCCGCGACGACGCGCGCGTTGCGGATGGCGTCCAGCACGGACGTCTTGCCGTGGTCCACGTGGCCCATCACGGTGATGATCGGGGCGCGCGGCTTCATGTCCTCGGGCTTGTCGTCGACCTGGTCGATGACCTGCTCCACGTCAGAGTCGCTGACGCGAACGACGCGGTGGCCGAATTCCTCGATGATCAGCTCGGCGGTGTCGGCGTCGATGGTCTGGGTCTGGGTCGCCATGATGCCGTTCTGCATCAGCGCCTTGACCACGTCGGCCACCTTCTCGGTCATGCGGTTCGCCAGTTCCGAGACGGTGATCGCCTCGGGCAGCTGCACGTCGCGGGTGACCTTTTCGCGGTCCTGCGTCTGGCCCATGGCCTTCTTGCGGGCACGCTCCTGCTGGCGCTTCATCGACGCCATCGACCGCTGCCGGCCGCCTTCGCCGCCGCGCAGGGCCTGGTTCACCGTCAGCTTGCCCGAACGGCGCTTGTCGTCGCCGCCCTTGGCGGGCTTGCTGGGCTTGTCGCGCTCGCGCTCGGGCGCCTTCTGGGTCTGTTTCTGCGGCTTGGCGGCGCGCGCCTCGGCCTCGGACGGATCCGGGGCGGGCGCGTTGGCGCGGGCCTTGGCGTCGGCCTCTTCCTGGAGACGACGGGCGTCTTCCTCGGCCTTGGCCTTCAGGGCCTCTTCGCGCTCGCGCTCCTCGCGCTCCTTCTCTTCCTGCTCGGCGCGGCGGCGCTCACGCTCTTCGGCGCGGGCCTGCTCCTCGGCGGCACGCTTCTCGGCCTCTTCGGTCTCACGCGCCTTGGCGGCGGCGAGGGCCTTCATGCGGCGCTCGAGCTCGGCGTCGGAAATCCCGGCGGGACGCTTCTTGGGGTCACCCCCGGCGGGCGCGGCGGACTTCGATCCTGCCTCGGCCTTCGAGGCCGCCGGCTTGGGCATCACGACCCGCTTGCGTTTCGTTTCGACCACGACGTTCTTGGTGCGGCCATGGCTGAAGCTCTGCTTCACCTGCCCCGAACGGGGCCCGCTGCGAACACCAAGCGTCTTCTTGCCGTCATTCTCACTCATCGGGTCTTCTTTACCTTTCCGGGAACCGGATCGTTCCCGTCATCTTGCGTTTCGCTTGTCCGAACGCCCGAAAGCCGCACGGCGTCATCCCTGAACAAATCAGCGAGTCTGCCTGCGGCAAGCGCCGCATGTATCACACGTTCGCGTCCGAAGGACAAACCCAATTCCTGGGCCGTCAGGATGTCGAAGAACGATCCCCGACCGCCCGGACGATAGAGCTTGGACTTGCCGCGCTCGGATCCGTCACTGGCTTGCAGGAGGATCGCCGCGCGGTCGCGGTCGAGCCATTCCTTCACCCGTTCGAACCCCGCGACGGCATCACCCGCCTTGCGCGCCATGCTGATCCGGTCGAGCACCCGGCGCACCAGCGCCTGCTCGACCTCGTCGATCAGCCCGTCCGGCAGGCTGACCTGCCGTTTCGCGCCCTTCGAGAACAGCCGCTTCTTCACGGCCGTGTCCAGCGCGGCACGATCCGCCGTGACGTACATTCCCCGGCCGGGCAATTTGCCCGCCACATCAGGGTAGATAGTGTCGTCCGGGCCCAAAACAAAGCGGATGAGGCCACGTTTTGGCGAAACCTCACCGCTGACCAGGCACTTGCGCTCGGGGTCGGTTATGTGGGCTGGGCGGCTCAGGCTGGCGCCTCCTCGGTTTCGCCCGCGTCATCCGCGTCGGCGTCTTCGGCGTCGTCTTCCTCGGACGCCAAGTCCTCGGGATCGACCCAGCCCAGCTGGATCCGCGCGGTCATCACCATGGCCTGGGCTTCTTCCAGGTCCACGCCGAACGGCTCGAGCACGCCGTCATCCTTGTGACGCTCGCCGTCGACCACGGTCCAGCCGCCGGCCAGTTCCCAGTCGGCGCAGGTGGCGAAGTCTTCCAGCGTCTTGACGCCGTCCTTGGCCAGCGCCTCGATCATCTGCGGGGTCAGGCCTTCGAACTGGACCAGGCTGTCCTCGACACCCATCTCGCGGGCGGCCTCGAGTGCCTTGGCGTTCTGCGCCTCGATGAAGTCGCGCGCACGGGCCTGGAGCTCTTCCGCGGTCTCGTCGTCGACGCCGTCGATGACCGTCAGCTCGTCCAGCTCGACATAGGCGACTTCCTCGAGGTTGGTGAAGCCCTCGGCCACCAGCAGCTGGGCGAAGAACTCGTCCAGGTCCAGGGTGTCGACGAACAGCTTGGTGCGCTCCTCGAACTCGGCCTGGCGGCGGGCGGATTCCTCTTCCTCGGTCATGATGTCGATGTCGAGACCGGTCAGCTGCGACGCCAGCCGCACGTTCTGGCCGCGGCGGCCGATGGCGAGGCTCAGCTGCTCCTCGGGCACGACAACCTCGATCCGCTCGGCATCCTCGTCGAGCACGACCTTGGTCACCTCGGCCGGCTGCAGCGCGTTCACCAGGAAGGTCGGCATGTCCTCGTTCCACGGGATGATGTCGATCTTCTCGCCCTGCAGCTCGTTCACGACGGCCTGCACGCGGCTGCCGCGCATGCCGACGCAGGCGCCGACGGGGTCGATGCTGGAGTCGTAGGAGATCACGCCGATCTTGGCGCGCGAACCGGGGTCACGGGCGACGGCCTTGATCTCGATGATGCCCTCGTAGATCTCGGGCACCTCCATCTTGAACAGTTCGGCCATGAACTCGGGCGCGGTGCGGCTCAGGAAGATCTGCGGGCCGCGCACCTCGCGGCGCACGTCCTTGATGTAGACGCGGATACGGTCGTTCGGACGATAGCTTTCGCGGCCGATCTTCTCGTTGCGGCGCAGAACCGCCTCGCCCGCGCCGATGTCGACGATGACGTTGCCGTATTCCTCGCGCTTGACGACGCCGTTGATGATGGTGCCGGCGCGGTCCTTGAATTCCTCGTACTGGCGGTCACGCTCGGCTTCGCGGACCTTCTGCAGGATCACCTGCTTGGCCGATTGCGCGGCGATACGGCCCATCTCGACCGGCGGGACCTCTTCGACATAGGTGTCGCCGACCTTCGGGTCGTCCAGGTACTGCTTGGCGCTCTCGACCGTCATCTCGGCCTGGTAGTTTTCCAGCTCTTCTTCCTCGACCACGGTGCGGACGCGGGTGAAGGTCGCGCGGCCCGTCTTGCGGTCGATGGAAACGCGGATGTCCATTTCGCTGCCGTAGCGGGACTTCGCCGCCCGGGCGAGGCTTTCTTCCATGGCCTCGACCACCAGGGCGGGGTCGATCATCTTCTCGCGCGCCACCGCCTCGGCGGTCTGCAGCAGCTCAAGCTGGTTGGCGGATGTGATGGCCATGTCAGTGGTCCTTTTGCTCGGGAAGACGGGCGTCGTCTTCGCTGTCGATAATGGTTTCGATCTCGTCGAACTGGCTTTCGTCGATCTGGCCCGCGTCCTTGCGGGATTTCAGCACATCGCGGATCAGGTCGTCGGTCAGCACCAGCTTGGCGTCGTTCAGCCAGTCGAACTGCAAACCGATGGTGCCCTCGTCGATCTCAAGCAGGATCTCGCCGCCCTCGACACCGGCCAGGAGGCCCTTGAACCGGCGGCGGCCATCGATCAGCTCGTCGGTCTCGATCTTGGCGACATAGCCTTCCCAGGCTGCGAAATCCTTGAGCCGGGTCAGCGGCCGGTCGATGCCGGGCGACGAGACTTCCAGGTTGTAGGCGTCCTCGATCGGGTCCTCGACGTCCAGGTGCGCCGACACGGCAGTCGAGATCCGGCCGCAATCGTCCACCTCGATCCCGCCCTCGGGCTTGTCGGCCATGATCTGCACGGTGGGCGTCTTGCCGCCCTGGTACCGCACGCGCACCAGCTCGAACCCCAGATCCTCGATCACGGGGGTGATGATTTCGGCCAGACGCCGGTCGATGCTGGCCTTTGCGATCAGATCGGACATGATGTCCCCTTCAAGCACAAAAAAACGGGCCCGCGGCCCGTTCGTGTCGTTCGGTGGGCGCCGGGTTTGGACCCCAGCGCGCCGCTGTTGAAACGCATTTAGAGAGTCCGGCCGCGCATTGCAAGGGTCGTGCCGCGCGCCTCAGTCCCGCAGGCGGTCCATGACCTTGACCAGCGCGGCGCTGATCCCCGGCTCGGACAGGGCGTGACCGGCCCGCGGGATCAGCTGGAGGTCCGACGCAGGCCACCGTTCGTGCAGGGCATAGGCCGAGCCGGGCGGGCAGATCATGTCGTACCGCCCCTGGACGATATGGCCCGGGATGTCGGCGATCTTGTGGGCCTGGTCCAGGAGCTGCCCGTCGTAATCCAGCCAGCCCGCGTGGGTGAAGTAGTGATTCTCGAGCCGGGCGAACGCGCGGGCGTAATCGGCCGGGCTGTCGCCGCCCGCGCCGTCGTTTTCGATCGAGGCGAGCGTGTTCTCCCAAGCGGCCCAGGCCCGGGCATAACGGGTCTGGGTCATCAGATCGTCGCAGAACAGCCGCTTGTGGTAGGCGGCGATCAGGTCGTCCCGTTCGTCCTCGGGAATCAGCTTGGTGAAACGCGCCCACATGTCGGGCCAGAACTTGCCCGCACCGCCGGCGTAGAACCACTGAAGCTCGGCCTGGGTCATCAGGAAGACCCCGCGCAGGATCAGGTGGCGCACCGCCTCGGGGTGGGTCTGGGCATAGATCAGCGCCAGCGTCGCGCCCCAGCTTCCGCCGAAGACCATCCAGCGGTCGATGCCCAGCGTTTCGCGGATCAGCTCGATATCGCGGACGAGGTGCCAGCTGGTGTTGTTCGTCACCGATGCGTGGGGGCGGGACCGGCCGCATCCGCGCTGGTCGAACAGCACGATGCGAAAGACCGCCGGGTCGAAATACCGCCGCATCGAGGGCGAACACCCGCCGCCGGGGCCGCCGTGGAACACCACGACCGGCTTGCCCTCGGGGTTGCCGCACTGCTCGACATAGACGGTGTGACCGTCCCCGACGGACAGCATGCGCTGGTCGAACGGGTCGGTCCGCGGATAAAGAAAGCCTGCGACGCCCTGCTGTGCTGCCATCCGGTTCATTGGTGACCTATATAACCTGAGAAACGGCCTCGCCATGGGGCTTTCGGAAAAAATGAGGCCCGACTTGACCAGCACCGTCGACCCGCAGGAAATCGAGAAGTTCAGCGCCATGGCGGCCGAGTGGTGGGACCCCGAGGGGAAGTTCAAGCCGCTTCACATGATGAACCCGGTCCGGCTGGATCACATCTGCCGCCAAGTTGCCGTGCAGTTCAACCGCGACCGCGCATCGGACGCGCCGTTCCGGGACCTGTCTCTGCTGGATATCGGGTGCGGCGGCGGCCTTCTGTCCGAGCCCATGGCCCGGCTGGGCGCCACCGTCACCGGCGCCGACGCGGCCGAGCGCAATATCGAGGTCGCCCGCGTCCACGCCGCCGAGCAGGACCTTGCCATCGACTATCGCGCCCGGACGGCCGAGTCGCTGGCGGCGGAGGGCGCGCGGTTCGACGTGGTGCTGGCCATGGAAATCGTCGAGCACGTGGCCGACGTGCCCGCCTTCCTGCGCGCGTGCCACGACCTGCTGAATCCGAACGGCCTGCTGATCGTATCGACCCTGAACCGCACCACGAAAAGCTTCGGTGCGGCCATCCTCGGCGCCGAGTGGATCATGCGCTGGCTGCCGAAGGGCACCCATGACTGGTCGAAATTCATCACTCCGGACGAGCTGGACGGCCACCTCCGCGCGGCGGGGCTGTCGCCCGTCGACCGGACGGGGTTCGTCTTCAACCCCATCACCTGGGGCTGGCGGCTGTCCGACCGGGACTTCGCGGTGAATTACGCGATGTCGGCGGTCCGCGACTAGGGCGCGTCGAAGGGGCGGTCGTGGGTCAGGCTGGGCACCTTGCCCCGCGCCTCGGCCACCTGTTCCAGATCGAGGTCCACCAAGGTGACGCCGGGTGCTGTCCCCGCGTCCGCGATCACCTCGCCCCAGGGGGCGACGGCCAACGAATGGCCATGCGTGCGCCGCGCACGCCCGGCGCTGGCGGTGTGCTGACCCGTCTGGGCGGCGGCCAGAACGAAGCACCCCGTCTCGATCGCGCGGGCGCGCAGCAGGACCTCCCAGTGGGCCTGCCCCGTCAGCGGCGAGAAAGCGGCCGGCACCAGAAGAACCTCGGCCCCCGCCTGTGCCAGCGCGCGGTGCAGCTGCGGGAACCGCAGGTCGTAGCAGATCGTCAGGCCGAAGGCGGCCAGCGGCGTTTGCGCCAAAACCGCCCGGTCGCCGGGACGGTAGCCGGCCGATTCGCGATAGGTCTCGGTCTCGCTCACCTGCACGTCGAACATGTGGATCTTGTCGTATCGGGCGGCGATCCCGCCATCGGGTCCGATCAGGAACCCCCGGTTCGCCAGGCGCCCGTCCGCGTCACCGCTGGCGATACCCAGCGATCCGATATGCAGCCAGACGCCCAGCCGCGCCGCGTCTTCGCGCAGGGCGGCTAGCGTCGGGTCGTCGTCCTCGGTGGTCAGCACGCGCTGCTGGTGCGCGCGGTCGGCCGAGACGCAATTGGTGACCTCGGGCGTGGTGACGAATTCCGCACCATCGTTGGCCGCGCGCGCCAGCAGCCCCCGCGTCACCGGCAGGTTCGCCGCCGGGTCATCGCTGCTGGTCAGCTGGATCAGCGCGGCGCGCATGGCTCAGGCGGCCAGCATCGGGTCCAACTTGCCCTGCCGTTCCAGCGCGGCAAGGTCGTCGAAGCCGCCCACGTGGGTGCCGTCGATGAAGATCTGCGGCACGGTGTGACGACCGTTCGCGCGGTCCATCATCTTCTGGCGCAGCTCGCCATCGCGCGAGACGTCGATTTCGGTGAAGCCGGCGTCCTTGCTGTTCAGCAGGCGCTTGGCGGCATGGCAGAAACCGCAGAGCGGCGTGGTGTAGATCTCGATCTGGGCCATTTGGATCCCCTCGGAAAAGCGTGTTTCCCGGTATCTAGGGGTCCTTCACCGCCCGTGCCAGTGTCACCACGTCGACACGCGCCGCGCCGGCCGCCAACGCCGCCTCGGCCGCGGCGGCCAGCGTCGCGCCCGATGTCATGACGTCGTCGACCAGCAGGACGGCCCGCCCCCGCAGCACACCGCCATGTTTCGGATGCACGGTCATGCAGCCTTCGAGGTCGGAAAAGCGGCTGGCAAGGGTCTTGCCGTCCTGCACCTGCGTGCGCCGGGTGCGGACAAGGGCGGTTGGCGCGTGTGGCAGGTCCAGCGCGCGGGCCAACGCCCCGCCCAGTTCGGCCGCCTGGTTGTAGCGGCGCGTCAGCGTGCGGCTCCAGTGCGCGGGCACGGGCACCACGAGGCTGTCGTCGCGGACCAACTCCTGCGCACGGCGCGCCATCCACGTCCCGGCCCCGGGCACCAGGTCCAGCCGGTCGCCGTGCTTGATCGCCAGGACCACCTGCCGCCCCCGGTCGCTGTAGAGCAGGGCAGACCGCCCCCGGCTCCACGGCCGGGCGATGGACAGGCAGTCGTCGCAGGTGACCGGGCGGTCGTCGTCGCCGGGCAGCGGTGCCCCGCAGGTGTCGCAGCCAAGGCCCAGGATGAACGGCGTGTCGCGCCAGCACGGCCCGCACAGCGCGCCCACGGTGTCGACGGTCGCATCGCAGGTTGCGCATTGCCGCGGAAAGACGGCATCGATCACCGATTGAACCAGCATGGAAGGTGCTTACCTCCAACCCCATGACCCGCGAGACACGCCGCCTCACCGACCGCGACCGCCTTCAGCAGTCACGCCGCCGCGCCCGCGCCGATGCGCTGTTCCTGCACGGCTATGCCGCGGACCAGCTCGAGGAGAGACTGGAAGAGGTTAACAGAACCTTTACCGCCATCGCCGTGGTGACCGGCCACCCGGAATTCTGGTCGGCGCGCTTCCCGGACGCGACCATCGTGGCGGACGACGAGGTGCTGGCGCTGGAGCGTGGACGCCACGACCTGGTCATCCACGCCATGGCGCTGCACTGGGCCGATGACCCGGTGGGCCAGATGGCCCAGTGCCGCCTGGCGTTGCAGCCCGACGGCCTGTTCCTGGGAGTCTGCTTCGGTGGCCAGACCCTGTCCGAGCTGCGCAGCGTGCTGGCCCATGCCGAAAGCATCGTCAGCGGCGGGATCGCCCCGCGCGTGCTGCCCATGGCCGAGATCCGCGACCTGGGTGGCCTGATCCAGCGGGCGGGCCTGGCCCTGCCCGTGGCGGACACCGACCCGATCAAGGTGGACTACGCCGACCTGGCAGCGCTGGTCCGCGACCTGCGCCACATGGGCGAGGGAAACGCCATGGCCGCGCGCGATCCGCGCCCCCTGCCCCGCGCTGTCCTGCGGCAGGCCGCGCAGACCTATGCCGCCAGCTTCCCGGCCAGCGACGCCGCCGACCGCATCGTGGCGACCTTCGAGCTGGGGTTCCTGTCGGGCTGGGCCCCCGACGAAAGCCAGCAGAAACCGCTGCGGCCGGGGTCGGCCAAGGCGCGGCTGGCCGATGTACTGGGCACGGACGAGACAAGCCTGCGCGACGATTCGCGCCGGTCAGGCGATTGACCCCCGTGGGAAAGCCTTTATCTGAGCCTGCGTTGTCGAAAGGATGAAGACCATGCTGGATGCACGCGCCCCCGATGGGACCCCGATGTTCATCGAAGAGGGGGCGACCTGCCCCGTTCATGCGCCCGACGACCACCCGAAGATCCCGCCGGCCAAGACCGGCGTGCTGCTGGCCAACCTCGGCACACCCGACGGCTATGACTACTGGAACATGCGCCGTTACCTGAACGAGTTCCTGTCCGACAAGCGCGTGGTCGACTACTCGGCGTGGATCTGGCAGCCGCTGCTGCAGGCCGTGATCCTGACCAAGCGACCGTTTTCCAGCGGGGCCGCCTACAAGTCGATCTGGAACGAGGACGCGGGCGAAAGCCCCCTTCTGACCATTACCAAGGCGCAGGTCTCAAAGATCAGGGATCGGCTGGTCGGCGCCCATGGCGACAAGGTCATGGTCGATTTCTGCATGCGCTACGGCAACCCGTCGACCCGGTCGAAGGTGCGCGAGATGATCCAGGCGGGCTGCACGCGGATCGTGTTCTTCCCGCTCTACCCGCAATACGCGGGCGCCACGACGGCCACGGCCAACGACCAGTTCTTCCGCGCCCTGATGGCCGAGAAGTGGCAGCCGTCGGTCCGCACCGTCCCCGCTTATTTCGAGCACCCGAGCTATATCGACGCTCTCGCCAGGTCGGTGGAGCGGGCCTATGGCGCGATGGAGACGAAGCCGGACGTGCTGGTCGCGTCCTATCATGGGGTGCCCCAGCGCTACCTGATGGAAGGCGACCCCTACCACTGCCAGTGCCAGAAGACCTCGCGCCTTCTGAAGGAGCGGCTGGGCTGGGCGGATACTGACATCGTCACCACGTTCCAATCGCGATTCGGTCCCGAGGAATGGCTGAAGCCCTATACCGTGGAAGAGGTCGCGCGCCTGGCCGAGCACGGCAAGAAGCGCATCGCGGTGATCGCGCCCGCCTTCTCGGCCGACTGCATCGAGACGCTGGAAGAGATCAACGAGGAGATCCGCGAAAGCTTCGAGGAAGCGGGCGGAGAGCACTTCACCTACATCCCGTGCCTCAACGAGGACGACGCCCACATGGACGCGCTGGTCGAGGTGATCGAGGAGAACCTGGCGGGCTGGGTCTGATCGACCCAGGCCATGGGCCTGGGTGTCGTTGGAGCCGTCGCGGCGCCCGAACCCCCTGTTTCAAAAGGAAAACGGCCGGGCACTGGGCCCGGCCGTCTCCAAAAGCGTAATACCGTTCGACTGGATCAGTCGGCAGCGGCAACAGCCACGACGGCCAGCAGCAGCAGCGGGATGACGATCCCGGCCGACGAGCTGGACGATTCTTCAACGACGACGGCCGGCTCCATCATGGGCTCGACCATACCGCCCGCAAACGCACCGGTGGCGGCGACGGACAGGGCAGCGGCAAGAGCAATCTTCTTCATGGTGTATCTCCAGTAATTAGCCTGGTGCCTAGTTTGAAACGAGGCGGCAGCAGGCACCCAAGACTGTACCTCATCGACGGTATAAGCAACATCGACAACGTATTGCAAAGAATTGAAACGCTTGAACGGTTCCCACGATCCGGCAATTCGTCAAATTAGCAACACTTGGGTTCCGGACTTGGCGAGGCCGTAAAGCTCTTCGATGTGGTTGTTGTACAGGCCGATGCAGCCGTTCGACGACCGCCGTCCGATCTTGCGCGTGTCCTGGGTGCCGTGAATCCGGTAATATTGCCACGAAAGATACAATGCGTGAGTTCCCAGCGGATTGTCCGGGCCGGGGCCGATGAAGTCGGGCCACTCGGGATTCCGCTCTTTCATGGCCGGCGTGGGCGCCCAGCTCGGCCCCTCGACCTTGCGGATGACCTCGGTCCGGCCCTTGCGGGTCAGGTCATCGGTCTGCGGCACCGAGGTCGGATACAGCTTGTAGATCGATTCGTCCTCGTTCCAGTAGTGCAGCGCGCGCGAGGTGATATCGACAAGGATCGCGCCGTTGGCCAGCGAATCGAAGTAGGGCCGCCAGTGCAGCGTCCGGAAGCTGGACGCGTTGCGGCGGGTGACGTCCGAGATCTGGGACCGGAATTCGGTCGAGTTCGACGTCTGCGCGATTGCGGGCGCCGCGAACGTGGTCGCTGCCGCGGCTGCGCCGCCAAGGAACCAGCGGCGGTTCAGGATATCCGAGGGGTGACGGGTCATGGCGTGTCGCACCTTTGTGATCTTGGCTGCTTCAGGCGTGCAAAATAAGGAGGCCGGCGGATCCTTGCAAATCAAACCGGCGTCAATCCGCGCAACGGCGCCGAAACGGAAAATGGCATCCCGGTCGCGTTACCGCTATTGAGACGCGAAGGGATTATAACGGGTTCGGCATGTATCGAATTTTCGCACCATTGGCCATCGGCGTCGCGGTCCTGTCGGCTTGCGCGGCACCACCACCACCCGCGCCGCGCGTTGCCGCCGACGGGCGACCGCTGCCGCAGGTCTACCGGATCAGCGAAGTGGATTCGGACCGGGTCCAGATCCGGTTCCTCGACGGGGTGAACGCCGTGCGCCAGGCCGCCGGTGCCCCTCCCGTTGCGCTGAACGCCGAACTCACGGCCGCCGCAGCCACGCACAGCCGCGACATGTCGGTCCAGAACCGGCCCTGGCATTTCGGGTCGGACGGGTCGTCGCCGCTGGATCGCGTGCGTCGCGTGGGCTACCGCGGCGAGCTGCTCGGCGAAAACATCTCGGAAACCTACGAGACCGAGCTGGAGACCCTGTCGGCCTGGCTCGAATCGCCCGACCAGCGCGACATCATCACCGATCCGCGCGCCCGCGACCTGGGGTTCTCGTGGTTCCAGGAGCCCAGCGGCAAGATCTGGTGGACCATGGTCACCGGCGCCCCGCAGACCTTCGCCCAAGCCAACGGGTTCTGAGCCAGCCCGGCGGGCCGGCCGAGACGCGGTTCAGGGGAAGATGCTGATCGGCGTGCCGTCCTGGACCATGGCGTAGATCTCTTCGATCTCGTCATCGGTGACGGCGATGCAACCCCAGGTCCAGTCGCCCCTCGCGCCCTTGGGCACGTTCTCGCCCCGGCCGTGGATGAAGATGTCGCCCCCGGCGGGACGTCCCAGACCGCGTGCGACCTCGATATCCCGCGCATTGGGATACGAGATGCCCACCGACAGGTGATACCGGCTGTTGGGGTTGCGGCGATCGATCAGGTAATGCCCCTCGGGCGTCTTGCCGTCGCCTTCGACCTGCTTGTGGCCCTCGGGCGCAAACCCAAGTCCGACGTTATAGACCTTAAGCGGCGTCCCGTTGTGCAGCAATTGCAGCTGACGCGCCTCTTTCAGCAGAACGACGCGGGTGACTTCCGGGCCATCATAGCTTCGGAATTTCGATGGCGCCGCGCATCCCGTCAGGATGACCAGCAACAGCGTGATCAGAACGGATCTGATGATGGACATGGGGTCTGCTCGCCCTTGGATGTGCCTCGTTTGCGGGGACCATAGCAAACTCCCGCGCCACACCGAATATACCTTGCCTCTCACATAGGCGTGAGCGGCGGGCGCGTTGCAAAATCACCGCGACAGGTGGGCGACGAGTTCCACGTGGGGCGACCAGCGGAACTGGTCGACGACCTTCACCGATTTCAGCCGATAGCCGCCGCGCTGCGCGATCGCCACGTCGCGGGCGAACGTCACCGGGTTGCAGGACACCGCGGCGATCACCGGAACGTCGCTTTGGGCCAGTTCCGCGAACTGCGCCTCGGCCCCGGCGCGGGGCGGGTCGATGAGCACGGCGTCGAGGCGGCCCAGCTCCGAGGCCAGCAGCGGGCGCTGGAACAGGTCGCGCGTCTCGGCCTCGAGCGCATGCAGCCCGCCGGCCTTCTGCCACGCGGCGCGGGTGGCGTCGGACAGGCTGCGCAGTCCCTCGACGGCGACGACCTCGGCCTGGCGGGACAGGGGCAGCGCGAAGGTGCCGCAGCCTGCGAACAGGTCGGCGACACGCTTCGCGTCGCCCACGATGTCCCTGACGGCGCGCCACAGGGCGGCCTCGCCCGACTTGGTGGCTTGCAGGAATGCGCCCGGGGGCGGCACGCAGGCCACGTCGCCGAACATCTGGTGCGGTGGCCGCGCCTGGGCGATGGGGATGTCGCCCCATGTCAGCCGCGCCAGGTCGGCCGCCCCGGCGATGCGCGCCAGCTCTTCCGAAAGGGCGCGATCCGGCTCTTTCCCGCCCGACACCACCACGTCCAGCCCGGCAGGCCCGTGGGTCACGGCCAGCGACAGGGTGTCCTTGCGCCCCGCGCCCGCCGCCACGAGGTCGGAAAGCACCGGCAGGGCCTTCACGATCTGCGGGACCAGCACCCGGCAATGGGGCACGGGCACGATCCGGTCCGACGCCCGTTCGTGGAACCCGATCTCGACCCCGTCGCGGCTGCGCCGGGCCGACAGCACGGCGCGCCGGCGCGAGGCGGGCGGCGAGGTCGCGATGCCGGTGATCGGCGCGGCCAGGCCCTGCGCGGTCAGCGCCTGCGCCACCACCCGCACCTTGAACCGTGCCACGAAAGTATCCGAGGCATGCATCAGCGCGCAGGCCCCGCAGCGGTCGTAATGCGGGCAGGGGGGCGTCACGCGCTCGGGCGACGGTGTCACGATCTCGGGGATCGGCATCCGGTCGCCCATGACGCGGCCGCGCACCGTTTCATTCGGCAGGGCGCGCGGGACGAAAACGGGGCCAGGGGCGATGCCGTCGCCAAGGTGGCCCAGGCGGGTAATGGTCACGGTCTCCATCGGGCGGCCCTAGCCTATTCCGCGGCCTCGGAATAGCCCATGAACCCGCCCGACTGCCGCTTCCAGTAGCGGGCATAGGTGCCGCCCTGCGCCAGCAGCGCCTCGTGGGTGCCTTCCTCGACGATGCGGCCCTGTTCCAGCACCACGATCCGGTCCATCCGGGCGATGGTCGACAGGCGGTGCGCGATGGCCAGCACGGTCTTGCCCTCCATCGCGCGCTCCAGCGCGGCCTGGATCGACGCCTCGACCTCGCTGTCGAGCGCGCTGGTCGCCTCGTCCAGCACAAGGATCGGCGCGTCCTTCAGCAGCGCGCGGGCCAGCGCGATCCGCTGCCGCTGCCCGCCCGAAAGCTTGACCCCCCGCTCGCCCAGATGCGCGTCGTAGCCGGTGCGCCCCTTGAAGTCCTGCAGGTCGAGGATGAACTCGTGCGCCTCGGCCTTGCGGGCGGCGGCGATCATCTCGTCCTCGGTGGCGTCGGGCCGTCCGTAAAGGATGTTCTCCCGCGCCGAGCGATTGAACATGGCCGTTTCCTGGGTGACCATGCCGATCTGGCGGCGCAGGCTTTCCTGCGTCACGTCGCGGATATCGCGCCCGTCGACGGTGATACGTCCTCGCTCGGGGTCGTAGAGCCGCAGGAGCAGCGCCACCAGCGTTGACTTGCCTGCCCCCGATGCACCGACGACGCCGATCTTCTCGCCCTGCGCGACGGTCAGGTCCAGCTGCTCGACCCCGCCCGAACCGCGCCCGTAGGTGAACCGCAGGTCCTCGAACCCGATCGCGCCGCCATGGGGCAACGCATCCGCCGCGTCCGCGTCGGTCAGCGTGTGCGGCGGCGTCAGGGTGTTCATGCCATCCTCGACCTCGCCCACATTGGAATAGATCGCCATCAGCGTGAACGACACCCAACCCGTCATCTGCGCGATGCGGATCGAGATCGCACCGGCCGCGGCGATGTCGCCCGGCGTCGCGATCCCCCGCGTCCACAGCGCGATGGTGCCGCCGATCAGCAGGATCGGCAGGATGCCGGCCAGCGCCATGAGCGAGAAACGGAAGCCCGCGGTCAGCAGGCCGAAATCCACCACCTTGTCGCGGAACGTGGAAATCGCGCCCAGCGCGGCACGGTCCTCGTGATCGGCATGGGCGAACAGCTTGACCGTCTTGATGTTGGTGATCGTGTCGACCACCTGCCCCGACACCATGGCCCGCGCGCCCGCCCGCGCCTTGGCCCGCACCCGGATGCGCGGCATGAACCAGCGGATCAGGGCAAAGTACCCCACGCACCACACGGCCAGCCCGACCGCCATCCACACGCTGATCGTCGTCAGCAGGAAGACCGAGCCGATCAGGGTCGCAAGAGCGAAGGCCACCACGTTGATCATCTCGGACGCCACATCGGTGATCGCGCGGCTGGTCTGCATCTGCTTCTGCGCGATGCGCCCGGCGAAATCGTCGTCGAAGAAGGTGACGGCCTGGCCCAGCGTCCAGCGGTGCAGGCGGCTCAGCACCAGCGGGTTCACGTTGGGCGACACGATGACGGCGTTGGCCGTCGCGCTGGCTCCGAACAGGGCCGGGCGGACGACGACGAAGAACAGCAGCGCACCGACCAGCAGCGTGGCGTTCTCGGCCAGGTATCCCGGCGTCGCGGTTCCGGCGGCCGAGTCGATGATCCAGCCCAGGAGCAGGGCGGTCACCACCTCGGCCCCGCCGGCCAGCGCCGACACCACGGCGGCGATCGACAGCCACGGCCAGGCCCCGGCCAGAGCCCAGCCCATGAACGCGCCCAGCGTCCGCGGCGGCGGGCCGTCGGCGGGCGCGAAGGCGTCGATCAGGTCGGAAAGCGGGCGCAAAAGGCGCGTGGGGCTGAAACGGTGCAATGACATTCCGGGCAACATAGGCGATGCATCCGCGATTGCGCGCACGATCCTGTGTTCAGGTCAAAGAAAGACGGCCAACGCCGACAGCGCAAGCGCGGCGGCCATGATACGCAGGAAGATGGCCCAGGCCGCGTCGCTGGACAACAGGGCCGTCAGCAGGTGGCCCGCACCCGTCCAGAACAGGCAGACGCCGAGGTTGATCCCCGCGAAGGCAGCGCCCAACCGCGCGCCTTCGGCAAGGGGCGGTAGGCCCGCGGCATAGCCCGACGCGGCGGCCAGCGCGACGGCCCAGACCTTGGGGTTCACCCACTGGAACAGCACCGCCTCGATCAGCGTGAAGGGCCGGTCGCGGCCCTCGACACGCGGCCGCCGGGCGCGGCGGGCCAGACCCCAGGCCATCCACAGGATCCACGCGCAGGCGGCCAGTTTCAGACCCCATTCCAGCGCCGGGCGCCCCAGAAGGACCGCGCCGATGCCCGCGCCCGTCAGCCCCGCCGTGATACCCACGCCCAGCGCGACGCCCGCCACGTGCGGCAGCGTCCGCGCCATGCCGAACCGCGCGCCCGAAGCGGTCAGCAGGATCACGTTGGGGCCGGGCGTGAAGAGACCCGCGAAGACGAACAGGTAAAGCGGGTCGATCATCCCAGCAGGTCTTCGCGGCTGGCCGTCATGCCCGACGCGATCCAGCGGCGTTCCAGCTCGGCCAGCTTGCGGCCGATCTCGGGGCCCTCGTAGTCACCCGCCAGGTCGGCGCCGCGCACGGGAAACCGCGCGGTCGCACCGCGCGCGATCCGGTCGCCCAGATCGGCCGGCAGCGGGGCCGAGAAGCTGGCCGCGCGCAACAGCTCGATATCGCGGGCGGTGTCGGCCCCGTGTCGCCAGGCCAGTTCCGCCGTGCCGGCCTCGGCCCCGACCCCGTCGCGCAGCAGCGCCAGCCGGGCCGCCTGCTTGCGCGACAGGCGCAGCCGTTCGGGCGCCTCGTCCCCGCCCAGAATGGCCAGCCGACGCAGAGGGTCCGGCGCGGAATCCAGCGTGCCTTCGAGGTGGACGAGAACCGCCAGCAGTCCGGGATCGGCCCCCGGAAGGATCCGCGCGAGGATGCCGGACTGCGCCATCGAGGCGACGGCGGGCGCCGGGTCCGGCGCGGACAGAAGCTTCAGCGTTTCCGCCCCGACCCGTTCCGCCGAAAGCTGCTCCAAACCCTCGGCCAACGTGGCGCAGGCGGCCAGTGCTTTGGCGTCGACGCCGTGCTCGGGGTCGCCGTACCATGCGTGGAACCGGAAATAGCGCAGGATACGCAGGTAATCCTCGCGAATGCGCTGTTCCGCGTCACCGATGAACCTGACCCGCCGGGCCTGAAGGTCCGGAAGGCCGCCCAAGGGGTCCAGCACCGTTCCGGTCGCATCGGCATAAAGCGCGTTCATGGTGAAATCACGCCGGGCCGCGTCCTCTTCGATCCGGTCGGAAAACTCGACCGTGGCGTGACGGCCGTCTGTGTCCACGTCCTTGCGGAAGGTCGTGACCTCGTAGCCCTCGCCCTCCACCACCACGGTGACGGTGCCGTGGTCGATGCCCGTGGGCACCGGTTTCAGGCCCGCGGCCTCGGCCAGGGCGATGACCCGCTCGGGCACCGCGTCGGTGGCGATGTCCACGTCATCCACCGGCGCCCCGATCAGCTGGTTTCGCACGCAGCCGCCCACCGCCAGCGCCTGGTGGCCCGCCCCGGTGAGCGTGGCCAGGACGCGCTGGGCGCCGTCGGCTGCCAGCCAGGGTGCGCCCGTGATCTTCATGCCGATACCCTCTGCGCCAGGCCCCGCAGGATACGCGCGGTCGCGCCCCAGATGTAATAGGGACCGTAGGGCACGGTGTAATAGAGCCTTTGCTGCCCCCGCCAACGGCGGGATTGCACGCTGAACCGCGCCGGGTCGGTGACGTGGTCGAAGGGCACGTGGAAGATCTCGGCGACCTCGCCGGGCTCGGGCCGCGGCTCGAACGGGCGAGTGATGAACCCGAGGACGGGGTGCATCGCGTATCCCGTGACCGTTTCGTGGGGCGGCAGCGCGCCGATGATCTCGACCGCATCGCGCGGCAGGCCGATCTCTTCCTCGGCCTCGCGCAGGGCGGCATCGGTGGCGTCCCGGTCGCCCGGGTCGATCTTGCCGCCCGGGAACGCGATCTGGCCGGGATGCTGGCTGAGCTGGGACGACCGCTTGGTCAGGATCACGCTGCCGGTGCGGAGGCAGACGGGCACCAGCACGCCGGCCCCGCGCAACCCCGTGGCCGGGGGTCGCGCGGGCGCGTTCAGATCGAAATCCGACGAAGGCCCGGTGTCGCGGGCCAGCGCGGCCAGCAGACGGGCGCGCAGGTCATCCATCGTCGCCCGGTGCGATTTCCGCCTCGAACCCCAGGGTGCGGGGGTCGAACTCGTAATGCGCGCCACAGAACTGGCAGTCGGCGGTGACCTTGCCGTCCTCGGTCGTCATGTGCGCGATGTCGCGGGCCGAGTAGATCGACAGGCTCTGGCGCACGCGATCCGCCGAGCAGGTGCAGCCGAAGGTCACCGGCTGCGCGTCGAACACGCGCGGCTTTTCCTCGTGGAACAGGCGCACCAGAAGGTCGGTCGGCGCGACATGGGGGCCGATCAGCTCGGTCTCTTCCACGGTGTCCAGCAGCATGTTCGCGCGCTTCCAGTTCTCGGCCTCGTCGCCGTCCAGGACATCCTCGGCCTGCATCACGCCCGCGTCGCCCGAGCCGCCTTCGCCCTTGGCCATCAGCGGCGACGCCTTGGGCATGTGTTGCAGCATGATGCCCCCCGCGCGCCACGCGGTCAGCTGGCCCGGCTCCTGCGCCTGCCCGAAGGCGGGGGCGAAGCGGGTCGGCAGCTGCTCGGACTGGGCGAAATACGTCTCGGCGCAGGCCGACAGAGACCCGCCGGCGATGGGCGTGATCCCCTGGTAGGGATGGGTGCCGTCGCCCTGGTCCATCAGGACCGCGAAATAGCCCTTGCCGATCTGGCTGAACGGGTCGGCCCCCGATTGCAGCTTGTCGGCGTCGTAGCTGGCATAGGCCCGGATCTGCGCGGGCGAGCCGTCGGCGCCCGGCGCGTAGTAGTCGGTGGCGATCAGGCGAGCGGGCCCGTCGCCGCGCACCTGCAGAGACAGTTTCCAGCGCAGCTTGATGGTCTGGCCGATCATCGCCGTCAGGAGCGTAGCTTCGGCGACCAGCGCTTCGATCTCGGGGGGGTAGTCGTGCTGCTCCAGCACCCGCTCGAGCGTCGAGTCGAGCCGCGCGACCCGACCACGGATGTCCGAAGCGTCGAGCTGGAAAGGCAGGACGGTATCGTCCCAGGCGATTTTCGTGCTGAGTGTCATGGGCTTCCTTTGCCGGATGGCGTTGGGCGTCAGCCCGCTATATAGGGCCGGGACACAAATCCTTGAACCCCGGGGGACCCGCCGCGATGATCCCGCGTTTCGACCTGCCGCCCGAACCCCATCGCCGCTACGTGTTCCGCCCCGGCGCCTATGCCGTGTTGCTGCGGGGGCGCAGCATCCTTCTGACACGTCAGAACGGGTCCGACCGGGCGCTGCAACTGCCCGGGGGCGGTATCGATCCGGGCGAGACGCCGCTGCGCGCGTTGCACCGCGAGGTCTACGAGGAAACCGGCTGGCGCATGGCGGTGGACCGGCGGCTGGGCAGTTTCCGCCGCTTCGCGTTCATGCCCGAATACGGGATCCACGCCGAGAAACTGTGCCACATCTTCCTGGGCCGCCCCGGCCTGCGCATCGGGCCGCCGGTCGAGCCCGACCACGACGCGGTCTGGATGGATGCCGACGAGGCGGTGACGCGGCTGGACAATGCGGGCGACGCCTATTTCCTGGCGCGGTTCCTGCGCTCAGGCCGGGGCGCGGTCGATCACCGCCATTGACACGTCGTCGGGCGGGTCGCCGCCCTCGAGCATCGCCGCAAGCTCGCCGCGCAGCGCCTTGAGCAACCCGCGCCCCGGCACCCGCCAGTGACGGGCCACCAGCCGGGCGAGACCATCCTCGCCCAGCAGCCCGCCGCCGGGATCGGGACATTCGGTGACCCCGTCGGAATGGATCAACAGCCGGTCGCCGGGCAAAAGGCTCACGGACACGGTTTCGAACGCCGCGTCTTCGATCAGGCCCACCGGCATCCCCCCCTGGCCCACCGAATCCTGCCGTCCATCGGCGCGGACGAGGATGGGGTGCGGATGCCCGGCCTGGCACAGATCGACCCGGCCGCTGTCGAAATCGACCTCGGCCAGGATCATGGTGGCGTAATGGTCTGTCTGAAATTCCGCCAGGAACATCCGGTTCAGCCGCGCACAGACCATGTCGGGTCGCCGCATGGCCACGCGGCCCCCGCGCCGCTCCAACGCGACGTTCTTGCCCGGGTCCCCGCCCGTCAGCCAGCCCGAGACCCGCGCGGCAACGAGGGCCGAGGCCACCCCGTGACCCGAGATATCGAGAGAGAAGACGCCATGCCGGGTGTCCGAGATGGGAAAGCCGCCGACGAGATCGCCGCCCACGGGACCCGAGGGCTGCAACAGGTAGGACACCGATCCGCCCGCCAGCCGGGCAGAGCTGCGCGGCACCAGTGACATCTGAAGCTTGCGCGCCTCGGCCAGGTCGCGGTTCAGCGCATCGTTAAGCCGCTGAAGGTCGGACGCGGCGCGGCAGGCCTCGCGGCTGCGCAGGACCAGCTCGCGCTCGATCCGGACCACGCGGGCGGCGGCATGCAGACGCGCCAGCAGCTCGTCGGGGCTGACCGGCTTGGTCAGGAAGTCGTCGGCGCCCGATTGCAGCGCCATCGCGATCTCGTCCTTGCCGCGCTTGGCCGTCAGGACGATGAAATAGATGTATCGATCATCGCCGAAGCTGCGGACCCGGGCGCACAGGTCCAGGCCGGACAGGCCCGGCATCATCCAGTCGCTGAGAATGATATCCGGCGGATCGGTGCGGCAGAGGATCAGCGCCTCTTCCGCCGAGCCCGCCTCGATCACGCGATATTCGCTGCCCGAGAGGCTTGATGCCAACATGCGCCGGTGAAGCCGGCTGTCGTCGACGATCAGCAGGGTCAGGGTCGGTCGGCGCCGGGGCGTCAGGCCCTCATTCGCCGGACGGGTGGCTTCCTTGGGCACAGCGCCGGTGGATCCTTTCGCGGTCACACCGGGCCTAGCGATCCGATCCTAAGGAATGGTGAAGGCCGTATTGACCGATCCTTTACGGACGGCTGCCATCCTGAGCGGTGATGACCGGCGAGAGTGATCTTCTGAACCTTGAAACCGTCGCCCTGCTCCAGCGGGAATTCGCGCCCGCGGTCCTGGCCGAACTGGTGGACCTGTTCGCCGTCGAGGCCGCGCCGATCCTGGCGCAGATCGACAGTGGGCATGATCCATCGGCCGCCGACTTTCACAGCCTGCGCGGGGCCGCTCTGGCGCTTGGTCTGACCGGCGTGGCGGCGGCTGCGCAATCCTGCGAGGACCGGATCGCCGCCGGCCGCCCGGCCCAGACGGAGGGCTTGCGTGGACTCATCGACCGGTCGGTCGCCGCCCTGTGCGACCGGATCGGCGCGGATCAGACGAGGAAGTCCGCCAGCGTCTCGTCCTCGGTGATGTCGCGATAGACAAAATCGGCCGCGTCGAGCTTGTCGAACAGGGTGGCGAAGTTCTCGGGCCGCGAGGTCTCGATCCCGATCAGGACAGACCCGAAATTGCGCGCGGATTTCTTCAGGTACTCGAACCGGGCGATATCGTCCTCGGGGCCGAGCATCTCGAGGAAATCACGCAGGGCGCCCGGCCGCTGGGGCATCCGCAGGATGAAGTACTTCTTCACGCCGCCATAACGCTGGGCGCGCTCCTTGACCTCGGGCAGCCGCTCGAAATCGAAGTTCCCGCCCGAGGTCACGCACACCACCGTCTTGCCCCGGATCTCGTCCGCCATCTGCGGCAGCACGTCCAGGGCCAGCGCCCCTGCGGGCTCGAGGACAATCCCCTCGATATTCAGCATCTCGATGATGGTGGCGCAGATCCGGTCCTCGGGCGCGGTCAGCACCCGCTCGGGGGGCACGTCGCGCAGCACCTCGAAGGTCCGCGCGCCGATCCGCGCGACAGCCGCGCCGTCCACGAAGCTGTCGACCTTGGGTAGTGTCACCAGCTCGCCCTTGGCCAGCGCGGCGGTCAGGCTGGCGCCGCCCGTCGGCTCGACCAGCCAGATCGGCATCTCGGGCGCCATCTGGTCAAGGTAGCGCTTCATCCCCGATGATAGGCCGCCGCCGCCCACCGGCAGGATCACCATGTCCGGCGCCCGTTCCATCTCCGACAGGATCTCGACCGCGACCGAGCTTTGGCCCTCGATCACGTGGTCATCGTCGAAGGGCGACAGGAAATGCCCGCCCCGCTCGGCGCAGAATGCCTGCGCCGTTTTCAGCGTGTCGTCGAAATAGTCGCCCACCAGCCGGATCTCGACCGCGTCACCGCCGAAGGTTCGGGTCTTCTCGACCTTCTGCGCGGGTGTCGTGACGGGCATGAAGATCACGCCCTTCACCCCGAAATGCCGGCAGTTGAAGGCGACGCCCTGCGCATGGTTGCCCGCGCTCGCGGCGACGAACAGGTCTTGGTCGGGATCGGCATCGCGCGCCTTGCGCATGGCGTTGAACGCGCCGCGGATCTTGTAGGACCGGACCGGGCTGAGATCCTCGCGCTTCAGCCAGATGTCGGCGTCGTACTTGGCGCTGAGGTAATCGTTGCGCTGCAAGGGCGTGGCGGGGAACAGCCCGCGCAGCCGGGCCGTCACGGCCAGGGCGGTATCTGCGAAATTGCTCATGGTCAGCAGCTATGCCCGCCCGACGTCCCTGCGGCAAGGCCACCTTGCGATTGGCCCCGAAAGCCTCTACCCACGCGACGATTTGACCCGTGATGGAGACTTGGCCCATGTCCGCCCCGAAAAAAGTGGTGCTTGCCTATTCCGGCGGGCTCGATACCTCGATCATCCTGAAATGGCTCCAGACCGAGTATGGCTGCGAGGTCGTGACCTTCACCGCCGACCTGGGCCAGGGCGAAGAGCTCGAGCCGGCGCGCAAGAAGGCCGAGCAGATGGGCGCGAGCGACATCTACATCGAGGACCTGCGCGAGGAATTCGTGCGTGACTTCGTCTTTCCGATGTTCCGCGCCAACGCGCTGTACGAAGGGCTGTATCTGCTGGGCACCTCGATCGCGCGGCCGCTGATCTCGAAGCGGCTGGTCGAGATCGCGGCCGAGACGGGCGCCGACGCCGTGGCCCACGGCGCCACCGGTAAGGGCAACGACCAGGTGCGGTTCGAACTGGCCGCCTACGCCCTGAACCCCGACATCAAGGTGATCGCCCCCTGGCGCGAATGGGACCTGTCGAGCCGCACGAAGCTGATCGACTTTGCCGAGAAGCACCAGATCCCGATCGCCAAGGACAAGCGCGGCGAGGCGCCGTTCAGCGTGGATGCGAACCTTCTGCACACCTCGTCCGAGGGTAAGGTGCTGGAAGATCCCGCCGTCGACGCGCCCGACTATGTCTATCAGCGCACGACCAACCCCGAGGATGCGCCCGATCAGCCGCAATATATCGAGATCGGGTTCGAGCGGGGCGATGCCGTCAGCATCGACGGCCAGGCCATGTCGCCGGCCGAGATCCTGACCAAGCTGAACGAGCTGGGCGGCGCCCATGGCTGCGGCCGCCTGGACCTTGTCGAGGGCCGGTTCGTCGGGATGAAGTCGCGCGGCATCTACGAAACGCCGGGCGGTACGCTGCTGCTCGAAGCGCATCGTGGGATCGAACAGATCACGCTTGACCGCGGGCAGGCGCACCTGAAAGACGAGCTGATGCCGCGCTACGCCGAGCTGATCTACAACGGCTTCTGGTTCTCGCCCGAGCGCGAGATGCTGCAGGCCGCCATCGATCACAGCCAGCAGCACGTCACCGGCACGGTGCGGCTGAAGCTGTACAAGGGGTCGGTGCGCTGCGTCGGCCGCTGGTCGGATCACAGCCTCTATTCCGAGGCTCACGTGACCTTCGAGGACGATGCCGGCGCCTACGACCAGAAAGACGCGGCCGGATTCATCCAGCTGAACGCGCTGCGGCTGAAGCTTCTGGCCGCCCGCAAGCGGCGTCTGGACGGCTGAAACGAACGGGGGCCGCGTCTGCGCCGCGACCCCCTAGAGCCAACGTGACAGGGACGTTGACCCTGATCCGTACTTGACGACAACTCGTTACATCGCGGGCTCCCGAAACACGGGCGGCCGGATCGGCCGGAAAACGATCGCTGCCGATCTTGCTTCCCATGAGGGAGAGTCGCATCGCTCGACAGAGGCACAGGCGGTGTCGCCGCCGCCTATGCCCAAGACCATTTTCAGCCCGCATCTTTGCGGGATCACCTGCAGTCACGTAGGCAAGGCGACAAAGTTTCGGGCCGTCGCAAAAAAAATTTTGACGTCGATCGCGGGGCCATGACGGGGCCTGTTCGCCCCCTGAAACAGCCGCGCCGGCGCATGACAGCGCTTCACCCTTGCGTGACAACACGACCCATTTCATTGAAACCGATCCCGCTTGTCGCGACCTTTCCGGTGAAAAGGGAGATCACGATGATGAACGGATTTGCGAAAACGAAATACGCGGCACTCGGCGCCGCCGCGCTGCTCGCCACTGCCCTCGGGGCCCCCGCGGCCAAGGCCGAGACGGCCCTGGTCGCCGGTGGCTGTTTCTGGTGCGTCGAGGCCGATTTCGAGAAGGTCAAAGGCGTGAGCGAGGTCGTTTCGGGCTTTGCCGGCGGTGATGTCGCGAACCCGACCTACAAGCAGGTCACCGGCGGCGGCACGGGTCACCTGGAGGTCGCGCAGATCGAGTTCGACGAAAGCCAGATCAGCTACGCCCAGATCATTGACCTGTTCCTGCGCTCGATCGACCCGTTCGACGCGGGCGGACAGTTCTGCGACCGGGGCGAAAGCTACTCGACCGCGATCTTCGCCCTGAACGACCGCCAGGCGCGGATCGCGCAGGAACGGGTTGCCGCGGCCGAGGCCGAACTGGGCCGCAAGATCGTGACGCCCGTGCGCGGCGCGGCCGAATTCTATCCGGCCGAAGAATACCACCAGGACTACTACAAGGGTGACGATCTGGTGCTGACCCGCCGCGGCCCGAAATCGAAGGCCAACGCCTATGATTTCTACCGCGATGCCTGTCGCCGTGACGAACGGGTTCGGGATATCTGGGGCAATGACGCCCCGTTCACCGGCTGAAGCGAGCCGTGCCGCGGCGCGTGGTCAACGGATCCCGCGCGCCGCAACATATCATCGCATCCGCCACCTCGGGTCGCGGCGCGTGGACACGGGCGGCGGCTGTGGATATGACCGGCCCATGGCCGAGCCCGCACCAGACACCGCCCCGACGCCCGCACGCGACGCCCGCGCCATCGCGCGGGACGTGTTGCTGACGGAAAGCGACGGCCTGCGCCAACTGGCCGACAGCCTGAGCCCCTCCATCGCCGACACCGTGGCCCAGCTTCTGCAGACGCCGGGCCGGATCATCGTGTCGGGCATGGGGAAATCGGGTCACGTGGCCGCCAAGATCGCCGCCACGCTCGCCTCGACCGGCAGCCCGGCGCAGTTCGTCCATCCCGGCGAGGCCAGCCACGGCGACCTCGGCATGATCACCCGCAGCGACGCGGTGATCCTGATCTCGAACTCGGGCGAAACCCGCGAACTCGGCGATATCATCGCCCACACCCGGCGGTTCCGCGTCCCCATGGTCGCGATTACCCGGCGGGCGGAATCGACCCTCGCGCAGCAGGCCGATCATTTGCTGCTGCTGCCCGACGCGCCCGAGGCCTGCGCCATCGGCATGGCCCCGACCACGTCGACCACGATGACCATGGCGCTGGGCGACGCGCTGGCCGTCGCCCTGATGGAGGCGCGGGGCTTCGACCGCGACAGCTTCCACGTCTTCCACCCCGGCGGCACGCTGGGCGCGCAACTGCTGAGCGTCAGCGCAGTGATGCATCGCGGTGGCGCCCTGCCCGTCGTGGCGCCCGACACCCCCATGGGCGAAGCGCTGATCGAGATGACGGCCAAAGGCTTCGGCGTCGCCGCTGTGGTGTCGGACGGACGCCTGCGCGGCGTCATCACCGACGGCGATTTGCGGCGGAACCTCGAAGGGCTGATGGGCCGCGTCGCGGGCGACGTGGCGACGCCGGACCCGCAGACCATCGACCCCGAGGCGCTTCTGGCCGAAGCGCTGGGCATCATGAACGAGCGCAAGATCTCGGCCCTGTTCGCCGTCGACGGCGACGGGATTCTGCAGGGCCTTGTCCATATCCACGACGCATTGCGGGCAGGTGTGAAATGAGCGTGACCGTCTTCATTCCCGCGCGCTATGCCTCGTCGCGCTATCCCGGCAAGCCGCTGGTGGACCTGACCGGCGCCACCGGCCGCAAGGCGTCCCTGATCCAGCGCAGCTGGGAGGCGGCGCAGGGGATTCCCGGCGTCGACGACGTCTATGTCCTGACCGATGACGACCGGATCGCGGATGCCACCCGTGCGTTCGGCGGCGCGGTCCTGATGACGTCCAGCGCGGCCCGGAACGGTACCGAACGCTGTGCCGAGGGGCTGGCCCAGCTCGACACCGCGCCCGAGATCATCGTGAACCTGCAGGGCGACGCGCCGCTGACGCCCGCCTGGTTCCTCGAGGCGCTGATCGCGCATATGCAGGCCAACCCGGACGCGCAGATGGCGACGCCCGTTCTGCGCACCGATGCCGAGACGCTGGAAAACTTCGTCACCGACCGCAAGGAAGGCCGCGTCGGCGGAACCACGGCGGTCATCCGCGGCGATGGCACCGCTCTGTATTTCTCGAAAGAGGTGCTGCCCCATGTGGCGAGCCTCACCAAGCCGCCCGAGGTCTGGCACCACGTGGGCGTCTATGCCTACCGTCCCGCCGCGCTTGACGCATATGCAGGGTGGCCCGAAGGCCCGCTTGAGCGCGCCGAGGGGCTGGAGCAGCTGCGGTTCCTGGAAAACGGCTGGCCCGTCGCCTGCGTCCCGGTGGATGCGCGCGGCCGGGTGTTCTGGGAGCTGAACAACCCCGTGGACGTGGCCCGGATCGAAGCCGTGCTGAAAAAGGAAGGCATCGCATGAAGACCGTTACCATCGGCGACATTTCCGTCTCGAACACGGCGCCCTTCGCGCTCATCGCCGGGCCCTGCCAGCTCGAGTCACTGGACCACGCCCGGATGCTGGCCGAGCGGATCGCCACCGCCGCCGACGCCGCCAACCGGCCGTGGATCTTCAAGTCGAGCTACGACAAGGCCAACCGGTCGTCGCTGAAGGGCAAGCGGGGCCTCGGAATGGACGAGGGTCTGTCGATCCTGTCGAAGATCAAGGCCGAGTTCGGCGTGCCGGTCCTGACCGACGTGCACGGTCCCGACCAATGCGCCCCGGTGGCCGAGGTCGTGGACGTGCTACAGATCCCGGCCTTCCTGTCGCGCCAGACCGACCTGCTGCTGGCCGCGGGCGAAACCGGCGCCGCGATCAACGTGAAGAAGGGCCAGTTCCTGGCCCCTTGGGACATGGAGAATGTGGCCGCGAAGATCGCGTCGACCGGGAACGAGCGGGTGATGCTGTGCGAACGCGGCGCGTCCTTCGGCTATAACATGCTGGTCTCGGACATGCGGTCGCTGCCGATCATGGCAGGAACAGGCTATCCGGTCGTCTTCGACGCCACCCATTCGGTTCAACTGCCCGGCGGACAGGGCAGCGCGTCGGGCGGACAGCGCGAATTCGTCGAGCCCCTGGCCCGCGCGGCGCTGGCCGTGGGCGCGGCCGCGGTCTTCATCGAAACCCACGAAGATCCCGACAACGCCCCCAGCGACGGACCCAACATGGTGTTCATCGACAAGCTGGCCCCCCTGCTGCAAGGGCTGGCCGCGATCGACGATCTGACTAAGTCCCGGTGAAAGCCACACCGGAGGAACTCCCATGAAAACCGAAGAGACGGACCAAGGCACCTTGGAGACCTGGACCGTGGACGAGGTGGCGAAAGCGCTCGACGCGGGCGAGATCGCGCTGATCGACGTGCGCACCCCGGCCGAGTACAGCTTCGAGCATATCGAGGGCGCCCTGCTGTCGCCCCTGTCCCATTTCCGCGCGGACCGTCTGCCGTCTCAGCAGGGCAAGCGTCTGGTCTTTCACTGCGGGAGCGGCGTGCGGTCCGAGAAGGTCGCGCGCAAGTGCCTCGAGGCCGGCATCAGCCCCGTGGCCCACATGGAAGGCGGCTTCGGCGCGTGGAAATCGGCGAAACAGCCCCATATCTCGACCGACATGGCGTCGGGCGGTCTGAAGCGGGTCGAGGCCGGCTGAGACTCAGCCGATATCCACCGCCGCGATGGCCGCCATGTTCAGGATGTCGGTCATGTTCGACCCGGTGGACGCGATCTGCACGGGCTTGCGCAGGCCCGTGAGGATCGGGCCGATCACGGTCGCGCCCGCCATTTCCTGCATCAGCTTCACCGAGATCGAGGCCGAGTGCCGTGCCGGCACGACCAACACGTTCGCGGGGCCGGACAGGCGGCAGAACGGATAGTTCTTCATGGCCTCCGCGTTCAGCGCCACGTCGACCGTCATCTCGCCATCGTACTCGAAATCGGCCCCGCGCTTGTCCAGCACGTCCGGCGCGACATGCATCTTCTCGGCGCGCTCGGACACGGGATAGCCGAAAGTCGAAAAGCTGACGAAGGCCACCCGCGGCTCCAGCCCCAGCCCCCGCGCGACATCGGCGCCGCGTTCGGCGATATTGGCCAGGTCGTGCTGGTCGGGCCATTCGTGGATCAACGTGTCCGCGATCAGCACGATCCGGCCGCGCGACAGCACGGCGGTGATCCCCACGGCGCCATCCTCGGGTCGCGCATCGAACACGCGATTGATCAGCTCCATCACCTGCGCGGATTTCCGTGTCGCACCGGTAACCATCCCGTCGGCGTGACCATGGGCCAGCATGAGGGCCGAGAACACGTGCCGGTCCCGCGCCGCCATCCGGTGAATATCGTGCGAGTCGAATCCGCGCCGCTGCAGCCGTTCGTAGAGGAAGGCCTTGTAGGTCGAGAGATGCTCGGTCGTGGCGGCGTTGACGATCTCGATGCTGTCGATGGCGGGTTCGAGCCCTTCGGCCCGCAGAAGCTCTCGGATCTCGGGCTCGCGGCCCACGACCACGGATTCGCCCATCCCCTGCCGGGCATAGGCCACGGCGGCCTTCAGTACGCGGATATCGTCGCCCTCGGCAAAGACAATGCGGGCCTGTTTTGCCCTCGCACGGGCATAGATACCTTCGAGAATCGACGCTGTCGGGTCCATTCGCTGTTTCAGCGTGGCCTCGTAGCCGTCCATGTCGATGATGGGCCGCCGCGCCGCGCCAGTGTCCATCCCGGCGCGTGCCACCGCCGGCGGCACCTGCCAGATCAGGCGCGGGTCGAACGGCGTGGGGATGATGTAGTCGCGCCCGAATTTCAGTTTGCGGCCATAGGCGACGGCGACCTCGTCTGGCACATCCTCGCGCGCCAGCGCGGCCAGCGCCTCGGCGCAGGCGATCTTCATCTCGTCGTTGATGGCCCGCGCGTGGATGTCCAGCGCACCCCGGAACAGGTAGGGAAAGCCCAGCACGTTGTTGACCTGGTTGGGATAGTCGCTGCGCCCGGTCGCGACGATCACGTCCTCGCGCACGGCGTGGACGTCCTCGGGCGTGATCTCGGGATCGGGGTTCGCCATGGCGAAGATCACGGCCTCTTTCGCCATGGACAAGACCATGTCCTGCGTGACGGCGCCCTTGGCCGAGCAGCCCAGGAACACGTCAGCCCCGTCCAGCGCCTCGGCCAGCGTGCGCGCGTCGGTCTTGACGGCGTGGGCCGATTTCCACTGGTTCATGCCTTCGCTGCGGCCCTGGTAGATCACGCCCTTGGTGTCGCAGGCGATGCAGTTCTCGTGACGCGCCCCCATGGATTTCAGCAGCTCAAGGCACGCGATGCCCGCCGCCCCTGCACCGTTGAGCACGATCTTCACGTCCTCGATACGCTTGCCCGAAAGATGCAGCGCGTTGATCAGCCCGGCGGCACAGATCACCGCCGTCCCGTGCTGGTCGTCGTGGAAGACGGGAATATCCATCTCTTCCTTGAGGCGCTGCTCGATCATGAAGCATTCTGGCGCCTTGATATCCTCGAGGTTGATGCCCCCGAAGGTCGGCCCCATCAGTCGCACTGCGTTGCAGAAGGCGTCGGGATCTTCTGTATCAAGCTCGATATCGATGGAATTCACGTCGGCGAAGCGCTTGAACAGGACCGCTTTGCCTTCCATTACGGGCTTCGAAGCCAGCGCCCCAAGGTTGCCCAGGCCCAGAACAGCCGTCCCGTTCGAGATCACGGCGACGAGATTGCCCTTGTTGGTGTAGTCGTAGGCGCGGCCCGGCTCGGCCGCGATCCGGTCGCACGGCACGGCGACGCCCGGGGAATAGGCAAGGCTCAGGTCACGCTGGGTGGCCATGGGGACCGACGCGGCAATGTCGAACTTGCCCGGCCGCGGTTCCATGTGGAACTGCAAAGCCTCGTTGTCGGTCACTTTCTTCAGGGTCATCGGTCGCGTCTCCTCCGGCGTGGCGCAATTCGTGGCACAGGCCCCCGGGGGGTTCCACTGCAAAAACCGCCCCTTCATGCCCCGCGCCGCATTGGCTAGGGTGTCGCGACCTCGCGCCGGGAAAAACGCCATGAACACCGCCAAACCCGCCGTCACGCCGATGATGGCGCAATATCTCGAGATCAAGGCAGGGCACGAAGGGGCGCTGCTGTTCTACCGGATGGGCGACTTCTACGAGCTGTTCTTCGACGACGCCGTCGCGGCGGCGGCGGCGCTGGACATCGCGCTGACCAAGCGGGGCAAGCACCAGGGGGACGACATTCCCATGTGCGGCGTCCCCGTCCACGCCGCCGAGGGCTACCTGCTGACGCTGATCCGCAAGGGGTTCCGCGTGGCGGTCTGCGAACAGACCGAGGATCCGGCCGAGGCGAAGAAGCGCGGATCCAAATCCGTCGTGCGGCGCGAGGTGGTGCGGCTGGTCACGCCCGGCACGCTGACCGAGGACACGCTACTCGATGCGCGGCGGCACAATTTCCTGGCGGCCTATACCGCCATGCGCGGCGACGGCGCGCTGGCATGGTGCGACATGTCCACGGGCGAACTGTCGGTCACCCCATGCCCGCCCGTCCGGCTGGGCCCCGAGCTGGCCCGCCTCGCCCCGCGCGAAGTCCTGCTGAACGAGGCGCAGGAGGCCGATTGGGCCGAGATCGTCACTGAATCAGGCGCCTCCCTGACCCCGCTATCGCGCGGGTCGTTCGACAGCACGGGCGGCGCGGCGCGGTTGTGCCGGGTATTCGACGTGGCGACGCTGGATGCGTTCGGCACCTTTTCGCGCCCCGAGATCTCGGCCATGGCGGCGCTGGTCGACTACCTTGAGATCACCCAGAAGGGAAAGCTGCCGCTGCTGCGCCCGCCCCGGCGCGAGGATGCCGATGGCGTCATGCAGATCGACGCGGCGACGCGCGCCAATCTGGAACTGACGCGCGCGCTGTCGGGCGGGCGCGACGGATCGCTTCTGTCGGCCATCGACCGCACCGTGACGGCGGCGGGCGGACGCCTGCTGGAACGGCGGCTGACCGCACCGTCCCGTGACCTGGCGCTGATCCGGTCCCGCCACGATGCCATCGCCGCCGCCGTGGACGCGCCCGACCTGGCGCAGGCCCTGCGGGAAAAGCTGCGCCACGTCCCCGACATGGACCGTGCCCTTTCGCGCCTGTCGCTGGAGCGTGGCGGACCGCGCGACCTGGCCGCCATGCGCGACGGTCTGGCCCGGGCGGCCGAGATCGCGGGTCGTCTGGCGGGCGGTCCGGCGGATCTGCTCGATACCGGGCCGGAGTCGCTGACCGGACACGACGAATTGATCGACCGTCTGTCCGATGCGCTGGTCGCCGAACCGCCGATCCTGGCCCGCGACGGCGACTTTATCGCGCCGGGCTTCGATGCCGCGTTGGACGAAGCCCGCAGCCTGCGCGACGAGGGGCGCGGCGTCATCGCCGGGATGCAGGCCAATTTCGTGAAACAGACCGACATCTCGTCGCTGAAGATCAAGCACAACAACGTGCTGGGCTATTTCATCGAGGTCACGGCCACCCACGCCAAGAAGATGCTGGCCGAACCGCTGTCCCAGACCTTCATCCACCGCCAGACCACGGCCAACGCGGTACGCTTCACCACCGTCGAGCTGAGCGCGCTGGAGACCAAGATCCTGAATGCGGGCGGCCGCGCGCTGGAGATCGAGAAACGGCTTTTCGCCGAGCTTTCGGCACAGGTCCTGGACCACGCCGGCCCCATTGGCGACACAGCCCGCGCTCTGGCGGCACTGGACGTGACCACGGCCATGGCGGACCTGGCGGTGGGCGCGAAATGGTGCCGTCCCGACATGGTGTCGGGGCGCGATTTCCAGATCACCGGCGGCCGCCACCCGGTGGTGGAACAGGCCCTGCGGCGGCAAGGCGGCGTGCCCTTCGTTCCGAACGACTGCGCCTTGTCGGATGGCGCGGACAGCGCCGCGCTCTGGCTGCTGACCGGGCCGAACATGGCCGGTAAATCGACCTTCCTGCGCCAGAACGCGCTGATCGCCCTGCTGGCGCAGATCGGCTCTTGCGTGCCCGCCGATGCGGCCCGGATCGGCGTCGTCAGCCAGCTGTTCAGCCGTGTGGGCGCGGCGGACGACCTGGCGCGCGGACGCTCGACCTTCATGGTGGAAATGGTCGAAACCGCCGCGATCCTGAACCGCGCCGACGACCGTGCGCTGGTGATCCTGGACGAGATCGGGCGCGGAACGGCCACCTATGACGGATTGTCCATCGCCTGGGCGACGCTCGAACATCTGCACGACGTGAACCGCTGCCGCGCGCTGTTCGCCACCCATTACCACGAGATGACGCAACTGGCCGACCGGCTGAGCGGCGCGCAGAACGCGACCATGTCGGTCAAGGAACACGACGGCGAGGTCGTGTTCCTGCACGAGGTGCGCAAGGGCGCCGCCGACCGGTCCTACGGGGTGCAGGTGGCCAAGCTCGCCGGCCTGCCCTCCGCGGTGGTGTCCCGCGCGCGGGACGTTCTGACGATGCTGGAAAAGGGCGAGGCCGAGGGCCGCAAGACGACCCTGATCGACGACCTGCCGCTGTTCTCGGTGGCGGCGAAGCCCGCGCCGAGTGCGCCTGCGACAGACCCGGTGGCCGAGCGCCTGTCGCAGGTCCAGCCCGACGAGCTGAGCCCGCGCGAAGCGCTGGACCTTGTCTACGAACTGCGTGCGCTGGCGGCCGGGTCGAAATGACAGCGCCCCGGACTCGGTCCGGGGCGCTGCGAAAAAATCGGTACGGAGGCGGGTCGCCTCAGCCTTTCGGAGTCGAGCTCACACCGACCTTGGCGGCGCGCAGCAGCCGGTCGTGCAGCATGAAGCCTTCGCCAGTCACCTGGATGATCTCCCCGGCCTTCGTTCCGGGCACCGGGGCCTCGAACATCGCCTCGTGCACGTTGGGATCGAACTTGTCGCCGACCTCGGGCGCGATCATCTTGATGCCATGCTTCTGGAACACGCTCAGAAGCTCGCGCAGCGTCAGCTCGATCCCTTCGATCAGGGCCGCGTTCGCCTCGCGCTGCTCGTCCGAGATCGACCCGACCGCACGCTTGAGGTTGTCGAACACGGGCAGCATGTCGCGGCTCAGCTTCGAGCCGCCGTAATTCTCGGCCTCGCGCCGGTCGCGGTCCGACCGCTTGCGGCTGTTCTCGGCATCCGCAAGGGCGCGAACGAACTTGTCCTTGTACTCGTCCCGCTCGGCGCGCAGCTGCTCGAGCTCGGCGCTGTCGACGGTCACGTGGCTTTCCACCGTCGCGTCATCGCCGTCGGGGCCATCAACATCTTCCAGCGGGCTGGTGCCGGGATTGTCGAGATCGAAGACGTCATCCTCCTGCGACTTCACGCGCGGCTTGCGCTTGACCTTGTCGGCCTCGGAGGTGTCGCCCTTCAGCATCTCTTCGATCGCGGCTTCGATGTCGCTTTCGTTTTCTTTCGCCATGTTTCACCCGGTTATCGTTGGCCCGACAGCAATTTGCCGACCAGTTGCGCTGTATAGTCCACGATGGGCACGATCCGTCCGTAGTTCAGCCGCGTGGGGCCGATCACGCCAACCGCGCCAATGATCTTTCGGTCAGCGTTCATATATGGAGAGACCACCAAAGAGGAACCCGAAAGTGAGAAGAGTTTGTTCTCGGAACCGATGAAAATTCGAACACCTTCGCCCTCGTCCGTCAGCTCCAGGAACTCGGCGATGTCGCGCTTGCGTTCCAGATCGTCGAACAGGTTGCGGATGCGGTCGAGGTCCTCGGCGGCGGTGCCTTCGTCCAGCAGGTGCGACCGGCCGCGCACGATCAGGCGTTCGTTCGGCTCGCCCGCGTCGTCCCAGATCGCGAGACCCGACTCCACCAGCGTCTGCGCCAGGGCGTCCAGCTCCTGCCGGTGATTCGCGATCTGCTTGGCCATACCGCTGCGCAACTCGGTCAGGGTGCGGCCCGCCGCGATCGCGTTCAGGAAGTTCGCGGCCTCGCGCATCGACGACGGGGTCTGGCCGGGTGGCGGCGCGAAGACGCGGTTCTCGACATGGCCATCCTCGAACACCAGAACGACCAGCGCGCGGTCAGGCCCGAGCGATACGAACTCGATATGCTTGATCGGCGCTTCGTGCTTCGGCGCCAGAACAAGGCTCGCCCCGCGGGTGGCGCCCGACAGGGCCGATCCGACGCGGTCCAGCAAGGTCGACACGTCGCGTTCGTTGCTGGTGAGACTGGTTTCGATCTGGCGGCGGTCGCTATCGTCGAGATCCCCGACCTCGAGCAGCCCGTCCACGAACATCCGCAGGCCCAGGTTCGTGGGCATCCTTCCGGCCGAGACATGCGGCGCGTTCAGCAGGCCCATGTACTCAAGATCCTGCATGACATTGCGAATGGTGGCGGCGCTGACCTTCTCGGTCATGTCGCGGGTCAGGCTGCGAGATCCCACCGGGCTGCCTGTTTCCAGGTAGCCCTCGACAACGCGGCGAAAGACTTCGCGCGTGCGGTCGTTCATCTGCGCCATCATGTCGTGGCGTTCACTGGCGGATTTCTGGTCGCTCATTTGCATCGGTGGTAACAGTCTTGCACCGGGATCGCACCGGTGCCAATCACGCGGAGCACGCAAAAACAGGAGCTTTCATGCGCCCTTCCGGTCGAAACCTAGACACGATGCGCCCGATTTCAATCGAGACGGACGTCACCCGCCATGCCGAGGGCTCTTGCCTGATAAAATGCGGCGACACCCATGTCCTGTGCACGGCGTCGCTGGAGGAACGCGTGCCGCCCTTCCTGCGCAACACCGGGCAGGGCTGGGTCACGGCGGAATACGGGATGCTGCCCCGCGCCACCCACACCCGGATGAACCGCGAGGCCAAGCGCGGGCAATCCGGGCGCACGCAGGAAATCCAGCGCCTGATCGGGCGATCCCTGCGCGCCTGCGTCGACCGCAATGCCCTGGGCGAACGGCAGCTCACCGTGGATTGCGACGTCATCCAGGCCGATGGCGGCACCCGTTGCGCCTCGATCACCGGCGGATGGGTCGCGCTACGGCTGGCCGTGAACAAGCTGATGAAGGCCGGCGACATCGTGACCGATCCGCTGACCGATCACGTCGCCGCTGTCAGCTGCGGCGTCTACGCCGGGCAGAACGTGCTCGACCTCGATTACCCCGAGGACAGCGAAGCGGGCGTCGACGGCAACTTCATCCTGACCGGCGCCAAGCGCCTGATCGAGGTGCAGATGAGCGCCGAGGGCGCGACCTTCACACGCGAGCAGATGAACGGGCTTCTGGATCTCGCCGAAAAAGGCGTGGACGAGCTGGTTGCCGCCCAGAAGAACGCGGTGGCCTGATGCGCCGTTTCACGGGCGACACGCTGGTGGTTGCGACCCACAATCGCGGCAAGCTGGAAGAAATCCGCGATCTTCTGGCGCCCTACGGCGTCTCGACCACCAGCAACGCCGACCACGATCTGCCCGAGCCGGTCGAGGACGGCACCAGCTTTGTCGAGAATGCGCGGATCAAGGCACATGCGGCGGCGAAGGCCACCGGCCTTCCTGCGCTGTCGGATGACAGCGGGCTCGAGATTGTCGCGCTGGGCAATGCCCCGGGCGTTTATACCGCCGACTGGGCCGAGACGGGCCAGGGTCGCGATTTCGACATGGCAATGCGGAAGGCCCACGCCGCGCTGATCGCGAAGGACGCACCGCAACCCTGGCGCGCGCAGTTCTGTTGCACGCTGGTCCTCGCCTGGCCCGACGGTCACGATGAGGTTTTCCCGGGCACCATGCCGGGTCAGATCGTCTGGCCCATGCGCGGTGAGCAGGGCCACGGCTACGACCCGATCTTTCAACCGGACGGATACGACCAGACCTTCGGCGAAATGGACCGGTGGGAGAAGAACACGATCTCGCACCGCGCCGATGCGTTCCGCAAGCTGATCGCGGGTTGCTTTGACTGAACCCGCTTTCGGCATCTACGTCCATTGGCCCTTCTGCCAGGCGAAATGCCCTTATTGCGATTTCAACAGCCACGTGGTCGCGCAGATCGACCACGATGCCTGGCGGCGCGCCTATCGTGCCGAACTTGCGCGCATCCGTGACATGTCCGGCCCGCGCAATGTCGCGTCGGTCTATTTCGGTGGCGGCACGCCCAGCCTGATGGAGCCGCAGACGGTCGAGATGATCCTTGCCGATATCCAGCGCCATTGGCAGATGACCAATGACGTGGAAATCACGCTCGAGGCCAACCCGACCTCGGTCGAGGCGGACCGCTTCCGCGATTATCGGCTTGGCGGCGTTAACCGCGTCTCCATGGGCATCCAGGCGCTGAACGATCCCGACCTGCAGCGGCTCGGGCGACTGCATTCGGTGGCCGAGGCGCGGGCCGCCTTCGACATTGCCCGCACCACGTTCGACCGCGTCAGTTTCGACCTGATCTACGCGCGCCAGGACCAATCCCTGCCCGCATGGGAGGCCGAGCTGCGCGAGGCATTGACGATGGCGGCCGATCACCTGTCGCTCTACCAGCTGACCATCGAGCCCGGCACGGCCTTCGGCGATCGCTTCGCCCGCGGCGGCCTGCGCGGACTGCCGGACGAGGATCTCGGCGCGGATATGTTCCAAGTGACCCAAGCGCTGACGGCGGAAGCCGGGCTGCCCGCCTACGAGATCTCCAACCACGCCCGCCCCGGTGACGAGTCGCGCCACAACATGGTCTACTGGACCGGCGGTGATTATGCCGGGGTCGGTCCCGGCGCGCACGGGCGTCTGACCCTAGCGTCAGGGCGCGTGGCCACGGAAACGGAAACCGCGCCGCTCCACTGGTTGCGCGGCGCACTTGACGGCAATGCACCCGAGACCGTCTCGCTGCTCTCCCCCGAGGATCAGCTGGGTGAACGGCTGATGATGGGGCTTCGGCTGCGGGATGGGATCGTCGTGGACGACCTGCCCACGAACTATGATTTAACAAGTAAAATCAATGGTTTGATAGATGGCGGCCTGCTGGAGACTTCCGCCGCCCGGGTTAGGACGACCGAGCGCGGCCGCCCTCTTCTGAATGCGATCCTTCGCGAGCTGCTGGCCTAGTCACCGCCGCCCGACAGCATCCGGCAAAGGTCGTCCAGCTGGTCAAGCGACTGGTAGCTGATGGTCAACTTGCCATTCTCACCATCCGTGCTGTGATCGACGGAGACCTTCATCCCAAGGTTCGCGGAGAGATCCTGCTCCAGCGCCCGCGTGTCGGCATCTTTCTCTTTCGGAGCCGCCGAGCGGGTGGATTTGGCGGGCTTCGGGCCCTTCGCCAACGCCTCGGCCTCGCGCACCGAAAGACCCTTCTTCACGATCTGCTGGGCAAGCGCCTCGGGGTTCTCGGCGGTAATCAGCGCCCGCGCGTGCCCGGCGGTCAATTGGCCGGAGGCCAGGTAGGATTGTACCCCTTCGGGCAGGTTCAGAAGCCGCAGGGTGTTGGCGATGTGCGACCGGCTTTTGCCCAAGGCCTCCGCCATTTGCTCCTGCGTGCGGCCGAAACGGTCCATCAGCTGCCGATAGCCCGCCGCCTCATCCACCGCGTTCAGATCAGCGCGCTGGATGTTCTCGATGATGGCGACTTCCAGGACCTCGGTATCGTCGAACTGCCGGATGATCGCGGGCACTTCGTGCAGCTGCGCCATTTGCGCTGCGCGCCAGCGACGTTCGCCCGCGACGATCTCGTATTCCTCGGGCTTGCTCGGATGCGCTCGCAGGATCAGTGGTTGAATGACACCCTTGGTCGAAATCGACGCGGCAAGCTCTTCCAGGCTTTCGGCGACAAAAGTCCGGCGCGGCTGGTCCGGGTTCGGATGGATCCGCTCGATCGCGATCTGCACCTCGGCGCGACGCGGGTTTTCGCCCTGCTGCGGCGCGTCCTCGACATCCGCCATGAGGGCGGACAATCCACGACCCAGCCCGCGACGTTCCTGCTTGCGTTCCATACCCTGCCCTTTCGTTATTCTTAGACCGCGCGGCTGGTCAGCTCATGCGCCAGTTCGCGATACGCAATGCTGCCCTTCGACATCGGGTCGTAATCCAGAACCGGCTGCGCGTAGGACGGTGCCTCGCTGACGCGAACATTGCGCGGCACGATCGTCTTGAACACCAGTTCGCCCAGCGTGTCCTTGGCGTCGGCGAGAACCTGCTGCGCCAGACGGTTGCGGCCGTCGAACATGGTCAGGACGACGCCCTCCATCCGCAGATCCGCGTTTGCGGACTGTCGCACCTCGCGCATGGTCAGCATCAGTTGCGACAAGCCTTCGAGCGCGAAGAACTCGCTCTGCAACGGGACCAACACGGAATGCGCCGCGACCATCGCGTTCACGGTCAAGAGCGACAGCGACGGCGGGCAGTCGATCAGGATGAAGTCCAGATCCAGGGTTTCGACATCCTTCGCGTTCAGCGCGTCCTTCAGAAGGAAGGACCGCTTGCGATTGGAGTACATCTCGATATCCGCCGAGCTCAGATCAGGCGTGGCCGGAACGATCCGCAGGTTTTGGTACGCCGTAGGGGCCAGCACTTCGGACAGCGCACGACCCTCGAGCAACAACTCGTAGGTGGTGAGCTGGCGATCCTCGGGCTCGATCCCCAGTCCGGTCGAGGCATTTCCCTGGGGATCCAGGTCGATCAGGGCCACGCCGTAGCCGTCCTCGGCCAAGGCAGCGCCGAGATTGATCGCCGTGGTGGTTTTGCCCACCCCGCCCTTCTGGTTCACGATTGCGATGATCTTGGGCGACCGGCGGCGGTCAGACATCTTGGATATCCTTGATTTTCAGAACAACCGAACCCGCGGAAATCTTGCTGGGCAAGATCTCGACATCGAAGCGGAAGTCCATCCTAGCCCGATCGATTTCGTCTTGGAAGCTGTTCCCCTTCGGAAACAGGCAAAGGCTGTCCGGTTTGCCGTGGTGGCGGGCAAAGCCCAGAAGCGTGTGCAAAGGCGCGAGCGCCCGGGCGCTGACGACATCGGCAGCCTGCTGTGGCGCCGCTTCAATGCGCTCCGCGAGCACCTTGAGTTTTAGCTCTTGTCGCGTTGCCATATGGCGCAGGAACGTCGCTTTCCGCTGATCGGACTCGACCGCGACGAACTGCGTCCTCTCGTACTTCCGCAGGATCGCAGCGACGACGACCGGAAGGCCGCCACCGCTCCCGAGATCGACCCACTTGGCAATATCGACCGGAGCGGCATTTACCACCTGGATGGAATCAGCGATATGGCGTTCGGCGATGTCTGCCGTGGTGGACCGACCGATGAGGTTTATTTTCGCGGTCCAGCGAAGCAGCTCTTCCGCGAAATCTTCTAGGCTTTCGGATGTTTCACGTGAAACATTCGGGTACGTCATCCGTGGGTTCCGGTCTTCGCCTTCACCCGCAACGCCAAGAGGATCGCATTCAGACCCGCCGGCGTCATGCCCTCGATCTTGCTCGCATGTGCGATCGTCGTCGGGCGCGCACGGTTCAGCTTATCTTTCAACTCGGATGACAGCCCATGAACACCAGCGAAATCGAAGCCACCGGGAATCTGCGTTGCTTCGTCCCGGCGGATCGCCTCGGCCTCGCGGGTCTGGCGATCCAGGTAATTCGCGTAAACGGCCTCTTTGGAAATCTGCTCCAGGTCTGCCGTGGAGAACGACGAAACGCTCGGCACCAATTGCTGGATGTGCTCGATCCGCACGGAAGGAATGCTGAGAAGCTCGAGCGCCGTTCTGCGCGCGCCGTCGGAGGACAGCGCAACTCCCACGGAATTAACCTCCTTGGGTGTAAAAGCCTCCGAGGACAGAACGTCCCGCAATTGCGTCAAGCGGTCCATCTTGGTTTCAAAAGCTTGGCGTCGGTCTTCCGACACGAGACCCCGCGCGATCGCCAGAGGGGTCAAGCGCTGGTCGGCGTTGTCCGCGCGGAGTTGAAGGCGGAACTCGGCGCGCGAGGTGAACATGCGATAAGGCTCGGACACCCCGCGGGTGACGAGATCGTCGATCATCACACCGATATAGGCCTCGGTCCGCGAGAATTTGACCGGTGCATCGCCGCTGACCGCGGCCACGGCATTCAGTCCAGCGACCAGGCCTTGCGCCGCCGCCTCCTCGTATCCGGTGGTTCCGTTGATTTGACCCGCCAGGAACAGACCCCCGAGCGCGCCGAGCTGCAAACCATGGTCCAAAGCCTGCGGATCAACGTAGTCGTATTCGATCGCGTAGCCCGGTTGCAGGATCTTCGCCCGCTCAAGCCCCCGGATCGATGCGACGTATGCCTCCTGGATATCGACAGGCAGCGACGTCGAAATTCCATTCGGATAGACGGTTGGATCGTCCAAACCTTCGGGTTCGAGGAAGATCTGATGCGAATCCTTGTCGGCGAAGCGCCCTATCTTGTCCTCAATGGACGGGCAATAGCGCGGACCCACACCACTGATATTCCCGCTATACATCGCGGAACGCGACAGGTTGGCGCGAATGATGTCGTGGGTTTCGGTGTTGGTGTGGGTGATCCCGCAACTGACCTGCCGCGCCGCCGGGCGATCGGACATGAAGGACAACATCACCGGGTCATCGTCGCCCGGTTGGCTTTCCAGACTGTTCCAATCGATGGTTCGGCCGTCCAGACGCGGCGGCGTCCCCGTTTTCAGCCGACCCATGGGGAGATCCATGTCATAAAGTCGTTCCGCGAGCCGCAGCGCGGCGTTCTCCCCTTGGCGTCCGCCGCTCCGTTGTTCTTCACCGATGTGAAGGACACCATTCAGGAAGGTCCCGGTCGTCATGACAACCGCATCCGCATCAAGGGTGCTTTCGTCCTCCAGGACGACGCCGGTCACGCGATTGTCCTTCATAACAAGGTCGACGACCTGCCCTTCCACGACGCGGATATTCTCGTGCCTAGCGATGGCGCTTTGCACTGCGTGACGATAGCGGGCGCGGTCCATCTGTGCGCGAGGGCCCTGTACGGCAGGCCCCTTCCGACGGTTGAGCAGTCGGTACTGGATCCCTGCATAGTCCGCGGCGACGCCCATGATCCCGCCGAGCGCGTCGACTTCGCGGACCAGGTGACCTTTGCCTAGACCCCCGATCGCGGGGTTGCAGGACATGGCGCCGATTGCATCGGCCTTCAATGTCACGAGCTTGACCTCGGCGACCGCGCGCGCAGCTGCGCTGGCGGCTTCGACGCCGGCATGGCCACCCCCAACGACGACGATGGACGGCTTGCGATGTTTCACGTGAAACATTTTATTTCCCGATGCAGAAACGCGAAAAGATATCACCCAGTAGATCGTCCACATCGACGCGGCCGATCAACATTTCAAGGTCCGCAATCGCCCGCCGAAGATATTCGGCGGCCAGAACGCTGTCGCCGATCTCTGTAAGCGTCGCCCGCGATTCGGACAAGTCGGACAGCGCGCTTTGCATCGCCTGCGCGTGCCGATCGCGAATAGCGGTCGATGCCTTGGCAACGCGGCCGAGGAGGATTGTCGTCAGTCGATCGATCAGATCGCTGACCCCCTGTCCCGTGAGACCGGAAATATCGCCCTGCCCCTGATCCGCTTTACCAACGAGGACGATGTCGTCGTCCTGGGCGAGCGCCGGTCTGTCCTCACCATTCCCGACGAGGAACACGCGCAGATCAGCCTCGGCCGCGCGGTCGCGGGCACGCGCGATCCCGGCGGCCTCCAGCGGATCTTCGGTCTCCCGCAGGCCGGCCGTGTCGAGGAACAGGACAGGCACGCCCTTGAGGTCCGCCCGTACCTCGATCACGTCGCGCGTCGTGCCCGCGATTTCCGAGGTCAGCGCGACGTCTCGCCTGGCGATCGCGTTGAGAAGCGTGGATTTCCCGGCATTCGGCGCGCCCAATATGGCGATCTCGAAGCCATCCCGAATCCGTTCGGACGCCCCGAAGCCGTTAACCTCGTGCTGCAATGCTGCGGTCACGGTATCCATGTGGGCCAGGACGTCGGGCGTGACATCCACCGGGACTTCTTCGTCGGCGAAATCGAGGGTCGCCTCGATCAAGGCCGCGGCTTCCACCAGGTGGCGCCGCCATTCCAGCACTTTTCGGGACAGGTCACCGGACAGCACCTTCTGGGCTTGCTGGCGCTGGAACTCGGTCTCGGCCTCGACAAGGTCGGCAAGCCCTTCGACCTGCGTCAGGTCCAGGCGGTCATTTTCCAGCGCGCGGCGCGTGAATTCGCCCGGTCCGGCGGGCCGAAGGCCGTCGATCCGCCCCAGCGCCGACAGGAGTGCCGCGACGACCGCGCGGCTGCCATGACATTGAAGCTCGACGACCGTTTCGCCGGTAAAGCTGGCCCCCGCGTCGAACGCGAGGACCAAGGCCGTATCCAGAACTTCGCCGTCGGAATCACGCAGCACGCGCAGGGCCGCGCGGTGCGAGGGCGGCAACGATCCGCAAAGGGAACTGCCCGCGTCGAACGCGCGGGGTCCCGACAGACGGATGACCGAGACGCCCGCTTTGCCCGGCGCCGTGGCCTCGGCAAAGATGGTGTCCATGGCCAACCTGTCAGGTATTCATCGAGTCGAAGAACTCGGAATTGGTCTTGGTCTGCTTCAGCTTCGACAGCAGGAACTCGATCGCGTCGGTCGTGCCCATCGGGTTCAAGATCCGCCGCAGCACGTAGGTCTTCTGCAGGTCCAACTTGTCGACCAGAAGCTCTTCCTTCCGGGTGCCGGATTTCAGGATATCCATGGCCGGGTAAACGCGCTTGTCGCTGACCTTGCGGTCCAGCACGATCTCGCTGTTACCGGTGCCCTTGAACTCTTCGAAGATGACCTCGTCCATGCGGCTGCCGGTATCGATCAGCGCGGTGGCGATGATGGTCAGCGACCCGCCCTCTTCGATATTCCGTGCGGCGCCGAAGAACCGCTTGGGCCGTTGCAGCGCGTTGGCGTCCACACCGCCGGTCAGCACCTTGCCCGAGCTGGGAACGGTGGTGTTGTAGGCGCGGCCAAGACGCGTGATCGAGTCGAGCAGGATCACGACGTCGCGCTTGTGTTCGACCAGGCGCTTGGCCTTCTCGATCACCATTTCCGACACGGCCACGTGGCGCGTCGCGGGCTCGTCGAAGGTCGAGCTGACGACCTCGCCCTTCACGCTGCGCTGCATGTCGGTGACTTCCTCGGGCCGCTCGTCGATCAGCAGCACGATCAGATAGCACTCCGGGTGGTTCGCCTCGATGCTGTGCGCGATGTTCTGCAGCAGCACGGTCTTGCCCGTCCGCGGCGGCGCCACGATAAGCGAGCGCTGGCCCTTGCCGATGGGCGACACCAGGTCGATGATCCGGGCCGACTTGTCTTTGACGGTGGGATCCTCGATCTCCATCTTCAGACGCTCGTCGGGATAGAGCGGCGTGAGGTTGTCGAAGGCGACCTTGTGCCGGGCGCGCTGGGGATCTTCGAAGTTGATCGATTCCACGTCGACCAGCGCGAAGTACTGCTCGGTATCCTCGGGGCCACGGATGACGCCGGAAACCGTGTCGCCGGTGCGCAGCGAATAGCGACGGATCATGTCGGGGCTGACGTAGATGTCGTCCGGACCGGGAAGGTAGTTGGCCTCGGGCGAGCGCAGGAAGCCGAAACCGTCCTGCAGCACTTCGAGCACGCCGTCGCCACCGATGACCCATTCCTCGTCCGCGCGCTCCTTCAGGATCGAGAACATCATCTCGCCCTTGCGCATGGTCGACGCGTTTTCGATCTCGAGCTCTTCGGCGAGCGTCAGCAGGTCCTTGGGGCTTTGCGCCTTGAGGTCCGCCAGGTTCACGCGATCCTGGGTCATGGGAAATCCTCGTGCCGCCGCGAACGGGCGGTCATCATGTCTTTGGCATAGGGAACAGGCTGAACCGGACGGCCAGCAGTTTTCCGTTACGCGCGCCGACCGGTTTTGTCAACGATGGCTCAGATCGGCCGGACGATCACCGAAACGACGATGACGATCAGCAACAGCGTCGGCACCTCGTTCATCATCCGGTAACGGCGCCCGCTGGTCGACAGGTCCCCGGCCGCGAGGCGCTTGCGTTGCCCCGCGCACCACATGTGGAACCACGTCATGGCGATGACCGCCAGCGCTTTGGTCCAGGGCCAGACGGCCGCCCAATCGACCACTCCCGGCAATCCCGCCATGTAGAGCCCGCAGAGCCACGTCACGATCATGGCGGGGTTCATGATGACCTTCAGAAGCTTCCGCTCCATCGTCACTAGCATCGCTGCCTTGTCGGGGGCGTCCTGACCCTGCTCGACGTGGTACACGAACAAGCGGGGCAGGTAGAACAGGCCAGCCATCCAGGCCGTGAAGGCCACGATGTGAATGGCCTTGATCCAAGGGTATAGCGCGAAGAGGAGGTCTGACATGCGCCCCTCTTAATATAATAAATATTTTTAAGAAAAGTGGTGTTTGTTAGTAGGGGTCGTGGATAACCGGGATAACTCGGTTGTCCGGCCCTTATCCCCACGCGAGGACAAGATCTGGCGGGTCATCCCATGGACGCGCATATGTTTATATTTCTATTTATTTTCATCGCATTAAACCAGAACCACCGTGTGATCAGAACGGTGGATAACTTCTTGGCGGACCGGAATAACCCGTTCTTGTCCCTCCCTCGGTCGCGGCGTTCGCACACGGGGATGAAACCCGGCGGCGGGTGGTGTAGATCGCCGCTTATCCGGCGGAGGACACATTTCCGCGGATTCACCCTGTCTTCGCCCGCCCCTTATCCCGGACTTATCCCATGAACCTCATCCTCGCATCCGGCTCGACGATCCGAGCGCAGTTGCTTCGGCAGGCTGGCCTGAGCTTCGAGACAGTGGTCGCACGCATTGATGAAGATAGTGTGAAACTTTCCCTAGCGGCCGAAGGCGCCGCCCCGCGGGACATCGCCGACGCGCTGGCCGAGGCCAAGGCGCGCAAGGTATCGCTGAAGAATCCCGGAGCGCTGGTGCTGGGGTGCGACCAGGTGCTGTCGCTGAAGGGCGAGATTCTATCGAAGCCGCGCGATCCCGACGATGGCCGCGCCCAGCTGCGCCGCCTGTCGGACATGCGGCACAACCTGCTGTCGGCCGTGGTCGCATACGAGGACGGAGAGCCGCTCTGGCGCTTCGTCGACACCGTGCGCCTGTCCATGCGGGCGCTCAGCGACGATTTCATCGACGACTACGTGTCGCGGAACTGGGACAGCATTCGCCACAGCGTGGGCGGATACAAGCTCGAGGAGGAGGGAATGCGCCTGTTCCGCGCGGTCGAGGGCGACTATTTCACGGTGCTGGGCCTGCCGATGATCCCGCTCTTGTCGTGGCTGATCGACCGGGGCAGTTTGACCGTATGACAGACGAAAAAATCCCCGTCGCCGGCGTCATCGGTGCGCCCATCGCCCACTCCAAGTCCCCTGCCCTGCACGGCTACTGGCTGAAGCGGCACGGGCTGCGCGGGTACTACGTTCCGCTGCATGTCGAGCAGTCGGATCTTGCCCAGGTCCTGCGCACCCTGCCCCGAATGGGGTTCCGCGGGGTGAACGTGACCATCCCGCACAAGCAGTCGGTGCTGGACCTGGCCGATCACGTGACCGACCGCGCCGCCCTGATCGGCGCCGCGAACACGCTGACCTTCCGCGACGACGGGCGGATCCACGCCGACAATACCGACGGGTTCGGTTTCATCGAGAACCTGCGCCAGAACGCGCCGGACTGGCGCGCGTCGGACGGGCCCGCGGCCCTGTTCGGCGCTGGCGGCGCGGCGCGGGCGGTCATCACCGCGCTGATCGACGCGGGCGTGCCCGAGATTCGCATCACCAACCGCACCCGCACCCGGACCGAGGCGCTGCGCAAGGAATTCGGCGCAAAGCTGACGGTTTACGACTGGGTGCAGGCCGGCAACACGCTGGACGATGCCGCGACGGTCATCAACACCACGTCCCTGGGCATGACCGGCAAGGCCGATTTCCGGGTGCCGCTGGACGGGTTGTCGCGCGACGCGTTGGTCACCGACATCGTCTATACCCCGCTTGAAACCGCCCTGCTGGAACACGCGCGCATGCGCGGCTGTCGCACGGTCGACGGTCTGGGCATGCTGCTTTACCAGGCGGTCCCGGCCTTCGAGCGGTGGTTCGGCGAACGCCCCGAGGTGGACGAAGACGTGCGGCAGGCCGTCCTTTCGGCATGACCCGACCGTTCCTGATCGGGCTTACGGGCTCCATCGGCATGGGCAAATCCACGGCTGCCGCGATGTTCCGGGACGTGGGCGTCCCGGTCTGGGACGCCGACGCGGCGGTGCACCGCCTGTATGCCGAAGGCGGGGCCGCGGTCGAACCCATGCGCGCCCTGCACCCCGCCGCGATCAGGGACGGTGCCGTTGACCGCGCCGCGCTGAAGGAATGGATCGCGGCCGACCCGTCCGCCCTGCCCCGCATCGAAGCCGTGGTGCATCCGCTGGTGGCCGAGGATCGCGCGGCCTTCATCGACGCCTGCGATTCCGATATTGCCGTCCTCGATATCCCGCTGTTGTTCGAGACCGGGTCGCCCGACGCGGTCGATCTTGTCGCCGTCGTCTCCGCCCCGCCCGAAGTCCAACGCGACAGGGTGCTGTCCCGACCGGGCATGACCAGGGATCACTTCGATCGCATCCTGTCGAAACAGATGCCCGACAGCGAGAAGCGCGCCCGCGCCGACGTGATCATTCCCAGCTTGAACATGGACGACACGCGGGCGACCATTGCCACGCTGATCGACGACATCCGGAAAGGCCGCCATGCGCGAAATCGTTCTTGATACCGAAACCACCGGGTTCGAGCCCGAGCAGGGCGACCGGATCGTGGAAATCGGCGCGGTCGAGCTGATGGGCCACGTGCCCACGGGACGGACGTTTCACGAGTACATCAACCCCAAGCGTTCGATGCCGCAATCGGCCTTCGAAGTGCACGGGCTGGGAGACGACTTCCTGCGCGACAAGCCCGTCTTCGAGCAGGTGGGCCAGGCGTTCCTGGATTTCGTGGGCGACGCCAAGCTGGTGATCCACAACGCCGCGTTCGACATGAAATTTCTCAACGCCGAACTGGGCTGGATGGGCGCGCGGCTGCTGCCCATGGACCAGGCCGTCGATACGCTCGCGATCGCAAGGCGGCGGTTTCCCGGGGCACCCGCGTCGCTGGACGCGCTGTGCCGGCGTTTCGGCATCGACAATTCGAACCGCACGCTGCACGGCGCTCTTCTCGACTCCGAGATCCTCGCCGACGTGTATCTTGAGCTTATCGGGGGCCGTCAGCCGGATTTCGGCCTGGGATCGGACGAAGGGTCGAAGAACGACGGCCAGCTGCGTGATACGTGGCGTCCGCGCCCGCGGCCCAGGCCGCTGCCATCGAAGCTGACGGAAGAAGAAAGCGCCGCCCACGCGGCCTTCGTGGCCAAGTTGGGCGACGCTGCAATCTGGTCCAAGGCCTGACGGCCGACCGGGTTCAGTTGGCGGGCGTATCCGCAGCCTGCGCCTGTTGCGCGGCCTGACGCTGGGCGATGCCCTGGCGGTAGAGCGCGACGAAATCGATGGGCTCGAGGTTCAGCGCGGGGAAACCGCCGTCGCGGGTGACGTCGGACACGATGCGGCGGATGTACGGGAACATCAGCCGCGGGCCCTCGATCAGCAGGAACGGGTGCAGTTGTTCCTCGGGCACGTTTTTCGCCTCGAACACGCCACCGTATTCCAGCTCCATCAAGAACAGAGTCTCTTCCGAGCCCTTGTTCTTCGACGTGATCTTGAACTTGCCGATGACCTCGTACTGGCCGCTGTCCTCGCCACGCTTCTTCGCGTCGAGGCTGACCTGCACGGACACATCGGGCTTCACCTCGCCCGAGACGGTCTTGGAGACCAGGATGTTCTCGAACGACAGGTCGCGGATGAACTGGCCCAGCGGGCGCAGTTGCGGCTGCGCGGGGGTCTGTCCGTTGGCGTTGTTTTGCGGGGTTGCGGTCGTATCTTGCGGTTCGTTTTCAGCCATGGGGCTCCTCCGGGAAAATTGTCGTGGCCTAGCTAGCAGATGGCTATGAGCGCCTCAATGCCGTGTCCAGCCGGACGGACGGCGGTTCGGATCGGGGTCCTTGATCTCGACTTCCTCGTAGTCGCCTTCGATCACGCCGTCGCGTCGCGGCTGCCCGCCGCGCCGCCGCGGATCCGGCCCGGGGCCTTGCGGGCCGGGGCCTTGGGTGAATTGCCGCACCTCGATCCGGTCCCGCAGGAACCGGAATACGGCGCGCCTGACGGCCGGAACCAAAAGCGAGAATCCCACCGCATCGGTGAAGAACCCGGGCGTCAGCATCAGGGCACCGGCGAACAGAATCATGGCGCCCTGCGCCAGGGATTCGGTCGGATCACGCAAGTCGTTGAAAGATCGCCGGATTTCGTTCATCGCCAGCGCGCCTTGCGACCGGACCAGCGCGGTGCCCGCCAGCGCGGTCAGCACGACGATCGCCAGGGTCCAGCCAAGGCCGATAAAGCCACCGATCTGTATGAACAGTGCGATCTCGATCAGCGGAATGCCGACGAACAGCGCAAACAACCACATGGCGGGCTCCTTCACAGGCGGTGGGCCGGTGGACTCGACCCTTTCGTGACCCTACATAGGGAGCAAGCCCGGGGTATGCCATGACGCGCCCCCGAAAACGCGGATTCGAGGTCCCATGAGTTCTGCCGTTATCCAGTTGCTGGTACTTGCCGGTATCGCGATTTTCCTGATCCTGCGCCTGCGCAATGCGCTCGGCACGCGCGACGGGTTCGAGAAGCCACCCCTGACGCGCGAGGAGACCGAGAAGTCCCTGGCCCGCGGTCGTCGTGATTTCGAAGTCATCGAGGGCGGCCCGGACCGGGACATCACCGACCACGTCGACGAGGACTCGGAAAGCGCGAAGGCGCTGGCGGGCATGAAGATCGCCGAGCCGGGCTTCAACGTGGGCGAATTCCTGGGTGGCGCACGCGGCGCCTACGAGATGATCCTCGGCGCGTTCGAGAACGGCGACATTTCCGACGTGCGTGGATTTCTCGACCCTGACGTGGCCGAGGCGTTCGACCAGGTCCTGGCCGATCGCAAGGAAAAGGGTCTGACCGTGCAAAGCGAGATCGTGGGCGTCCGCGATGTTGAACTGCACGAAGCGCGGTACGATCGCGACACCAAGGAGGCCGAACTGACCGTTCGCTTCCTGGTCGAGCTGACGGTCGCGGTGCGCGACAGCACGGGCGAGATCATCGAGGGCGACCCGAATGAGATCAAGCGCCAGCGCGACACCTGGACGTTCGCCCGCACCATGGGCTCGGACGACCCGAACTGGGTGCTGGTCGCGACGGGCGAGTGATGCGGCGGCTCCTGGCCGCGCTATTCCTGACCGTGCCTCTCGCGGGCACGGCTCTCGCGACCGAGCCGACCCGGCCCGAGCCGACCCAGACGATCCTGCGCTTCGACGATCTGAACGGCTGGGCGCAGGACGACCACGGCGCGGCACTGGACGTCTTCCTGAACACCTGCGGCGACATGCGCGACCTGGACTGGCGCGCCCTGTGCCGTGTCGCCGGCGACCAGACCGACGCCCGCCGCTTCTTCGAACTGTTCTTCCGTCCCGTCCTGATCGAGGACGGTGATCCGATGCTGTTCACCGGGTATTACGAGCCCGAGCTGCGCGGCTCGCGCTATCGCGGCGGGCCGTATCAGTACCCGCTCTACCGGGTTCCGGACGAGGCGCGCGAGGGGCTGTGGCTCAGCCGTGCCGAGATCGAGGAAGGCGATCTGCTTGCCGGTCGCGGGCTCGAAATCGCATGGATCGATGACCCGGTGGACGTGTTTTTCCTGCAGATCCAGGGATCGGGCCGCGTGCGGCTGGACGACGGCACCGCGCTGCGCGTGGGATACGGCGGCAAGAACGGGCACGACTACAGGTCCGTCGGCATGGAACTGGTGCGTCGCGGCGAATACGAGCCGCACCAGGTGTCGGCGCAGGTGATCCGAAGCTGGGTGCGCCGCAACGGCGAGGAAGGCCGGCGGCTTCTGCACCACAACCCGTCATACGTGTTCTTCCGTGAAGTGACCGAGGTTCCGGCCGATCGCGGACCGCTGGGCGCGATGAACCGCTCGATCACCAACCTGCGGTCGATCGCGGTCGACCCGGCCTACGTTCCCCTTGGCGCGCCGGTCTGGATTGAGAAGGGCGGGCGGGATTCGTTGAAACGCCTGACCATCGCGCAGGATACCGGGTCGCAGATCAAGGGCGCCCAGCGGGCCGATATCTTCTTCGGCACCGGCGAAGAGGCCGGGCGCCGCGCGGGCCGGGTCAAGGATACGGGCCGCATGATCGTGCTGCTCCCCATCCAGCGGGCGCTTGCTCTGGCCGAGGAATTCTGATGTCCCGCCGCAAGGAACCCCGCCGGCTGCGCCCCGACGAAGAGGCGTTGTGGCAGCAGGTCGCCCGCCAGACCGCGCCCATGCATCCCGACCGCCGGTCCGAGCGTCCGGCCCAGCCGGCAACGCCGCCCAGGGCCGGCACCACCAAGGCACCCGCGCGTCCCCACACCGACCTCAGCGGTTTTCGCATCGGCGGGGCCGCACCGCAGACCGCGGCGCGCCACGATCTGCAACCCGGCCTTTCGGACCAGCTGCGCGCGCAGCCGGTCCGCATGGACGCGAAAGCCTTCGGCCGGATGAAGCGCGGCAAGCTGCGGGTCGAGGCGCGGATCGACCTGCACGGACTGACCCTGGCCGAGGCGCATCCCCGGCTCAACGGCTTCATCCTCGACGCCCACGCGGTGGGCAAGCGGCTGGTGCTGGTCATCACCGGCAAGGGCCGGGATCGCGACACCGACGGCCCGATGCCCATGCGGCGCGGGGCCCTGCGCCACCAGGTTCCGCAATGGCTGGGGCAGGGGGCCTTGCGCAACGCTGTGCTGCAGGTGACCGAGGCGCACCGCGCCCATGGTGGCTCAGGGGCGTTCTACGTGTACCTGCGCCGCCCGGGGAAGTGACCCGGCGGACCGCCCGACCCCGATGGCCACCAGGGCCGCCGCGCCGAGCATGTAGGCCGCGATCCCCAGCATCTGTTGCGGCAGGTCGAGCCCGAGGTCGATGAGCGCCCCGGTCAAAGCGGGGCCGATAGCCGTGCCCAGCACCATGATGGCGGTGGCCAGCGCCTTGATCGCGCCCAGGTGCCGCGTGCCATAGAACTCGGCCCAGAAGGCATTCGGCACGGTGTTGTTCAGACCTTGCGTGAAGCCCATCAGCCCGATGAACACCGCGGCCCAGGGCAGCGACGGCGCGAAAGCAAGCCCGGCGAAGCCAAGGGCCATGGGCAGCACGACGGTTGGCATCAGTCGCGCCGTGCCGATCCGGTCCACGATCCAGCCCGAGCCGAACATGGTCACCGTCGCGCACGCGGTGAAGATCGGGAACAGCGCGACAAGGCCCACGTGGCTCCAGCCCTTCGCGTCGGCCAGGTGCACTTGGTGGAAGAAGAAGGCGGTGCCGAAGGCGGCGGGCGCCAGAAGGGCAGGGACCATCAGCCAGAACAGACCGTGCCGCAGCATCATGGCGCGGGACCAGTGCAGATCGCGCATCCCGAAGCTCTGGTCGTCCATCGCGATGGATTGCGGCGTGCGTTCAAGCCGCAGCAGCGGCAGCAGCACCGGCACGAAGGCCAGCACACCGACGGCCGACCACATCCACAGGCTGCGCCACGGTATGTCCGCCATCAGCGCCACGAAGATCAGGGGCAGGAACGCCTCGCCCAGCGACACGCCCAGCTTGCTGATCGACAGGGCCTTGCCGCGGGACATGACGAACCAGCGCGCCATCGCCACCGTCGCCACCAGCGTCGCCATGCCCTGCCCGCAGAAGCGCAGGGCGAACACGGTGAAGACCAGCGCCCACCAGCTTTGCGCCATCGCCATCGACAGGCACGCCGCCGCCAGCAGGATCAGGACCAGCGGCCCCAGCACCCTCACCCGGAACGTGTCGGTCAGGATGCCGGTCCAGACCATGACAATGGCCGAGGCCGTGGTGCCCACCGAGTAGAGGAATCCCCAGTCGCCGTTCGACAGCCCGAACTCGTCGCGGATCTGCCCCGCGAAGACCGAGATGAAGAAGGTCTGCCCGAAGGACGAGCAGAAGGTCAGCAACACGCCCACGGTGAGAAAGGGCGCATTCGCGCGAAGAAAATTCAAAAAACCCATGGCCCGCTATCGCGCCGGACGCGGGCAATGGAAAGACCCGAAACGGAGACCCGGGTCAAATTCCGCGTTGCCCGGGCCGGTGCAGCGAAGGCCTACAGCACGTAGCGCGACATGTCGGTCGAGCGGCTGAGTTCGCCCAGGTGGTCCTCGACGAAGGCGGCATCCACCGTGATCTCGGTGCCCGCCTTGTCGGGCGCCTCGAAGGACAGCTCCTCGAAAGTGCGTTCCATCACGGTGTAAAGGCGCCGGGCGCCGATGTTCTCGACCGACTGGTTCACCTCGGCCGCGATGCGGGCGAGGGAGGCGATGCCGTCGTCGGTGAAGGTGATCTTGACCTCCTCGGTGCCCATGAGCGCGGCGTATTGCCGGGTCAGGGCGTTGTCCGTTTCGGTCAGGATGCGGACGAAGTCCTCTTCGGTCAGCGCGCGCAGCTCGACCCGGATGGGCAGGCGGCCCTGCAGTTCGGGCAGCAGGTCGCTGGGCTTGGCCACGTGGAACGCGCCGCTGGCGATGAACAGGATGTGGTCGGTGCGGATTGACCCGTGCTTGGTCGACACCACCGTGCCCTCGATCAGGGGCAGCAGGTCGCGCTGCACGCCCTCGCGGCTGACCTCGCCGCCGCGAGCGTCCTGCCGGGCGCAGACCTTGTCGATCTCGTCCAGGAAGACGATGCCGTTCTGCTCGACCGCCTCGACCGCGGCCTTGGTGACGGTTTCGTCGTCCAGCAGCTTGTCGGCCTCGTCGCTGAGCAGCAGGTCGTAGCTGTCGGCGACGGTGACGCGCTTGCGGACCGTGCGGCCATGGAAGGCTTTGCCGAACAAGTCGCCCAGGTTCATCATGTTACCGCCGGGCTGCATGCCGGGGATATCCATGCCGCCCATGGGGTTCGACGTGTCGCTGACCTCGATATCGATCTCGGTGGCGTCCAGCTCACCGGCGCGCAGCTTCTTGCGGAACATCTCGCGCGTGGACTCGCGGGCGTTCTCGCCGGCAAGGGCCTCGATCACGCGATTCTCGGCCCGGGCCTCGGCGGTGGATTTCACCTCGTCACGCATGTGATCGCGGGTCATGGTGATGGACTGTTCCACCAGGTCACGGATGATCTGCTCCACGTCCCGGCCGACATAGCCGACCTCGGTGAACTTCGTCGCTTCGACCTTCAGGAACGGCGCGCGCGCCAGCTTGGCCAGGCGGCGGCTGATCTCGGTCTTGCCGACGCCGGTGGGTCCGATCATCAGGATATTCTTGGGATAGACCTCGGCCTGCATCTCGGGCGCCAGCTGCTTGCGGCGCCAGCGGTTGCGCAGAGCCACCGAGACCGCGCGCTTGGCGTCCTTCTGGCCGATGATGAAGCGGTCGAGCTCCGAGACGATTTCGCGGGGGGTCAGGTCGGTCATGCGCGGTCCAGTGCCGTTGAGTGTTGCGCATACCTAGTCATCGGCGCGCACCGTGCAACCGGCATGGCGACCGGTTGCACCATGGCTCATGCGCGGCGAACGCTGTCGGGCGCGTTCTCCAGCGCGTCCTCGTCGGCCTTTTCGCGGCCCCAGAACACCCCGCGCTTGCCTTCGCCGGCCCGCTCGAGCAGGGCGTAAAGCGCCGGGATGATCAGGATCCCCAGGAAGGTCGCCGCTGCCATGCCGCCCAGCGCGGCGGTCCCGATGGCATTGCGCGCCGCGGCGCCCGCACCGGTGGCGAGGACCAGTGGCACCATGCCGAAGACGAAGGCCAGCGCCGTCATCATCACCGCGCGATAGCGTTGCCGCGCGCCGAGGATCGCGGCCTCTGTGATGGGCATGCCTTCCTTGTGCCGGGCCGAGGCGAATTCGACGATCAGGATCGCGTTCTTCGCCGCAAGCCCCACCAGCATCACCATGCCGATCTGGGCGTACAGGTTCGCGGTGAACCCCGTCAGAAGTAGCGTCACTGCGGCGCCGGCCATTGCGACCATCACCGAAAGCATGACCGCCAGCGGTTGCAGCCAGTTCTCGAACTGCGCCACGAGGAAGAGGTAGGCGAAGATGAAGGCCAGCACGAAGGCATAGACCGCCGCGTTGCCGGCCTGCTGCTGCTGGTAGGACGCGCCCGAGAACTGGTAGCTGTAGCCATCGGGCAGCTCGGCCTCGGCCACCTCGACCAGCGCCTGCAGCGCCTCGCCCGACGATGCGCCCTGGGCGGGGTTGCCGCTGATAGACGCGGTCGTGAACAGGTTGAAGCGCGGCAGGATATAGGGCCCGAACTCGGTCCGCAGGGTCGCGATGTCGCTGATAGACACGTTGTCGCCCGCCGCGTTCTGAACATAGAGCGAGGTGATATCCTCGGGCTCGGACCGGAAGGGCGCGTCGGCCTGGATCCGCACCTGGTAGACGCGGCCCTCGTAGATGAACTGGTTCACAAACCCGATGCCAAGGGTCTGTCCTAGCGTGGAATAGACATCCGCCACGCTCAGCCCCAGCTGCGCCGCGCGATCCGCGTTCACGTCGACGAAGATGCGCGGCACGTCGGCCGAGAACGTCGTACGCACGCCGCCGATTTCCGGGCGCTGGTTGGCCGCCTGCACGAAGGAACGCGCGACCTGCGCGACCTCTTCGGCGGGCTGGCCCTCGGTCGCCAGGACCTCGAAGCTCAGGCCGCCGACGCTGCCGGTGCCGGGGATCGCGGGTGGCGGGAAGGCGGCGATCTGCACGCCGGGGATCGTCTGGAACTGCGCGTTCAGCTGCCCCAGGATCGGGAACAGGTCGCGCCGCGTGCCCCATGGCTTCAGCGTCGCGATGGCGATGCCCACCGAGGACCGCGACCCGCCGAGAAAGCTGAAGCCCGCCACCTGGATGACCGAGTCCACGCCGTCGGTGTCCAGGATGATGTCGCCGATCTCGCGCATGGTCTCGGTCGTGCGTTGCAGGGACGCGCCGTCGGGCAGGGACACGTCCACGAAGATGGCCCCCTGGTCCTCGGACGGGACCAGTTCCGTCGGCAGCGAGGTATAGGCCCAGCCGGCCACGGCGATGGCCGCGCCCAGCGCCGCAAGGGTCAGGATGCCCTTCGTCACGAAGAACTCGACCACCCGCGCGTATCCGTTGCGGGCCTTGTCCAGTCCCCAGTTGAACGGCTTGAAGACCGCCCAGGGCTTGCCCGTGCTTTGCAGAAGCCATCCGCACAGCGCCGGGGTCAGCGTCAGCGCCACCAGTGACGACAGCAGGACCGAGATCGACAGCGTCAGCCCGAATTGCCGGTAAAGCTGCCCCGACAGGCCCGGCAGCAGCGTCGTGGGCAGGAACACGGCCAGCAGGACCAACGTGGTCGAAATGATGGGACCGGTGATCTCGCCCATGGCCTTGGTCACCGCCGCCCGGCCGGTCAGGTCGGATTCCTCCATGATGCGGCGGGCGTTCTCGACCACGAGGATGGCGTCGTCCACCACCAGCCCGATGGCGAGGATCAGCGCCAGGAGCGTGATGACGTTGATCGAGAACCCGATGGCCAGCAGCAGCGCGAAGGTCCCGATCAGCGACACGGGAATGGCGATCAGGGGGATGATCGTGGAGCGGAACCCCTGCAGGAACACGAACACCACGACCACGATGATCCCCGCCGTCAGCAGCAGGGTCTTCAGGATCTCCTCGATCGTGATCCTGACATAGTCGGTCGTGTCGTAGATGACCTCGTAGCTCAGCCCCTCGGGGAACGAGTCCTGAAGCCGGTCGAGCTCACCCTGCACCTGCTCCATCGTGTTCAGGGCATTGGCGCCCGGGGCCTGGTTCACCTGCACGGTCAGGCTGGGCCGCTCGTTCAGGAACGAGTTGCTGGAATAGTCCTGCGACCCGAGCTCGATCCGGGCCACGTCGCGCAGCCGCACGATGCCGCCGTTTTCGCCCGATCGCAGGATCACGTCCTCGAACTGCGCGGGGTCCGAGAACCGGCCACTGGACGTCACGGTATAGACCAGCGCCTGTCCGTCCACGGCGGGCGCGGCGCCCACCTGGCCCAGCGCGGCGGCCAGGTTCTGGCTGCGCACGGCATTGGTGATGTCGGCGGGCGACAGGCCCAGCGCGCTCATCTTGCCGGGGTCGGTCCAGATCCGCAGCGCGTAGTTCGACGGTCCCAGCACCGATGCGTTGCCCACGCCGTTGATCCGTTGCAGCGCGGTGGTGACGTTGGTCGAGACGTAGCTGGCCGCGTCGATCAGGCTCAGGTCACTCTCGGCATCCACGGGGAAGGCCACGGCGGCCAGGAAGTTCGGGCTTTGCGTGGTCACCGTCACGCCCTGGTCGACGACCGAGGTCGGCAGCTGCGGCGTGGCCAGCTGAACGCGGTTGCTGACATTGACCTGCGCGATGTCGGGGTCGGTGCCGATCTCGAAGGTGATCGACAGCGAATAGGTCCCCTGGTTCGACGACGAGGATGACATGTAGATCATCCCGTCCACCCCGTTGATCGCCCGCTCGAGCGGGGCGCCGACGGTTTCGGCCAGCACGGTGCTGTCGGCGCCGGGGTAGGCGGCGCTGACCTGCACGGTCGGGGGCGAGATGTTGGGATATTGCGTGATCGGCAGCGCGAAGATCGAGATGCCGCCCGCGATGACCAGCACGAGGCTGATGACCGCGGACAGCCGCGGCCGGTCGATGAACAGTTTCGAGATCATTGCCCCGGGGCCCCGTCCGTGCCCGTGCCCCGGCGCGGATCGACCGTGGCGCCGTCCTGCAACCGCATGGAGCCGCGGGTGATGACCCGTTCGCCACCCTCGAGACCCGATGTCACCGCGACCATGCCGGGCATGCGGGCCGCGGCGGTTTCGATCGGCAGGCGCGTCACGGTGTCGTCGTCGCGCACCACCCAGACGGCGCGCCCGTCGCGACCCAGCTGCACCGCGGCCTGCGGGATCACGGGCAGTTCGGGCGGATCTGCCTCGGTCACCTTCAGTGTGACGTTCTGGTTCGGCAGAAGCAGGCCGTCGGGGTTGGGGAACTCCACCCGCACCTCGACCGTGCCCGTCTGCGGATCGACGCTGTTACCGACGAAGGACAGCGACCCGGCGGCATCGTAGGGCGATCCGTCGGGCAGGATCAGGTTGAGATCGTATTCCGAGATATCAGGCGTGTCGTCCCCGGCCGAAGCGGACCCGGCTTCCGCAGTTGTTTCGCCGCTGGTTGCCTTGGTGTCGTCGCCGATCGGGGCGGTGTCGCCCTGACCGATGCCCAGCCGCTGCCACGCGATCAGGCGGTTCTCGCCCAGCGCGAAGACCCCCCAGATCGGGTCCATCTGGATCAGGTCGGCCAGAGGTCCCTCGGCCGCGCTGACATAGTTGCCGCGCGTCTCGAACGGCTCGGACATGCGGCCGTCGATGGGCGCCGCGATCGAAGTGTAGTCCAGATCCAGCTGCGCCTGCCGCACCGCCGCCTCGGCCTGCAAAAGCGTGCCGCGCGCCTGCTCGAACGCGGCCTGGCTTTCGTCCAGCACCGCCTCGGCGATGGTGCCGGATTCGCGCAGGCCGCGGTCCCGTTCCAGGCTGCGTTCGGCGTTTTCCAATCGCGCCTGTGCCGCTGCACGCTGCGCCTCGGCCGATTGCAGCGCCGCGTCGTATTGCGCGGTGTCGATCTGGAACAGAAGGTCGCCCTCGGCCACGTCCTGTCCGCCCTGGAAGGCGACCTCGTCGATGAAACCGGGCACGCGCGCCTGGACCGAGACGCGCTCGATCGGCTCGATCCGGCCCAGGAACTCGAACACCTCGCCGACCGATCTCTGCTCGGCCACCTCGAAGACCACGGCGGGGGGCGCCTGCTGGCCCTGGCCTTGCTGCTGGCCTTGGGCCTGCGCCTCGATCCCCAGCAGTTCGCCGATGAAGGCGGGGACCGGGACCTCGCCGACGAGCGGCAGCTCGATGGACGGGTCGGAGGCGGACGATTGGTCCTGCTCCTGGGCGGGAACGGCGAATGCGGTGGCGATCAGCCCGGTTAGGGCTGCGGCCGAGAATAGTCTGGAAGTCACGGGGACGGATCCTGGCGGCAGGTGCGGTTGCCCAGTGATCTAAGCGGGGCCGTGCCTTTGTCGAAAAAAACGTCCCGGCGGGAACCGGCCTGCACGCTTCGCAACCCCGCGCCGATTGGCGGTCCGGGATTACTCCGGAACAGTGATTGAAATCTTTTTCTTTTCGCGGTCGAGCCGAAGATTTGCCGGGACCGTCCGCGATGGTACATCATGGCCGAAGAAATTGGCTGGAAGAGCTTCTAGTGAAAGCCGGACCGATGCGTCCCAACCAGCCGCCCCTGAACACGCTGCCCAACCACAGTATCGACTGGCTTTGCCTTGCGATACTGGTGCTGGCCTTGATCTACGCCGTCGCACAACTGTTCGTGACCGGCCAGTCGAACAGCGAACCCGACTACTTCGCGGCCGCCGTGTCGGTGGCCTAGCGGCCCGGATCCAGGCTGATCCCGCTGCTGTCCAACAGACCGGCCATCAACGCGAACGTATCCTCGTCACCGGGCACGTCATGCGGCCCCTGGGTCAGGAACGGATCGACCCGCGCGGCCAGCTCGATCGCGTGGTCGAGATCGGGATTGCTGCCCGGCTTGTAGGCCCCGATCCGCACCAGTTCGGCCATGTCCTCGTAGCTCGCCAACGCGGCGTGCGCGGCGCGGCGCACCGCGTTCTGCGCGTCGGTATGCGCAGCGGGCAGGGTCCGCGACACCGATGTCAGCACGTCGATGGCCGGATATCGTCCCTTTTCCGCGATGGCCCGATCCAGCACGACGTGCCCATCGGTGATCCCGCGCACCGCGTCGGCGATCGGGTCGGACATGTCGTCGCCGTCCACCAGCACGGTGAAGATCGCGGTGATGTCGCCCGCGTCGCCCGACCCGGGGCCGGCCCGTTCCAGAAGCTGCGGCAGTTCCGAAAACACGGTGGGCGGATAGCCCTTGGTCGTCGGGGGCTCGCGGCTGGCAAGACCGATCTCGCGCTGGGCCATGGCGAAGCGGGTGACGCTGTCCATCAGCAACAGCACGTGCTTGCCACGGTCGCGGAAATGCTCGGCCACCGCCATGGCGGTCCACGCGGCCTGGCGGCGGGACAGGGGCGCCTCGTCGCCCGTCGAGACCACCAGCACCGACCGCGCCAGACCTTCTTCGCCCAGGTCGCGGGTGATGAAGTCCTGCACCTCGCGGCCGCGTTCGCCCACCAGCGCCATGACCACGACATCGGCCTCGGTCTCGCGCGCGATCATCGCCATGAGGGTCGACTTGCCCACCCCCGAGCCCGCGAAGATGCCGATGCGCTGCCCTTGGCAAAGCGGCGCGAAGATATCGAGCGCACGGATGCCGGTGCGCAGTTTCGGCCCGATGCGGCGGCGGGCGAAGGCATTGGGCGGCTCGGCACGGGTGGGGCGGGACCGCGGCCCCTCGTGCAGGTGGCCCTTGCCGTCGATGGGCTGCCCGGCGGCATTGATGACCCGGCCCACCCAGCGGTCATCGGGGCGGATCGCGTCGCTGACCGGATCGACCTCGACCGTGTCGCCCGCGCTGACCCCCTGCCACGACCCGAAGGGCAGAAGCTCGGTTCCGCGGGGGCCGATGCCCACGACCTCGGCCCGGACGGCGCCGCGGCGGCCGCGCACGATGCAGCGCGCGCCGATGCCCACCGCGCGCTCGATTCCCGTAGCCGTGAGGCTGATGCCGGTGATCGATGCCACCTCGCCGCTGATCCGCGCCTCGCCGGCGTTGCGCGCAAAGCTCGTCAGTTCCGAGAAGGTCGTGCTCATGAATAAATCCTAGACCGACGAGGCTATTCATGGCATTTAAAGGATAGATACAGGATAAAATCAAGATGAGCATCACCGATCTATCCTTTTTCAACTTGGCGTCCGACCGGCTGAGCTGGCTTTCGGCGCGCCAGAAGGTGACGGCGGAAAACATCGCCAACGCCAATACCCCCGATTACCGCGCCAAGGATGTCAGCAGCTTCGCCGAGATGTTGCAGGGCAGCCGCACCGGCAACGTGCGCCTTGCCACGACGGACCCGCGCCACATCACGGGATCGGGCGGGCCCGCGAACACGAGCGTCCGCGAAGGCACCGACCGCGCATCGGTGATCCGCACCATCGACGGCAACGGCGTGGACCTGGAAGACCAGGCCATCCGCGCGGCCGAGATCGCCGACCAGCACCGGCTGGCGACCGAGCTCTACCGCAAGGGGTTCGAGATGCTGTCGATGTCGGTGAGAAAGAGGTAACGAGACATGGATCCGCTCAGCGCCATCGCCCGCATCGCCGCCTCTGGCATGACCGCGCAGACCGAACGTCTGCGCATCGTGTCGGAAAACGTCGCCAATGCCGACAGCACCGGCACGACGCCCGGTTCCGATCCCTATCGCCGCAAGACCGTGACGTTCGATCAGATGCTCGACCGCGACACCGGTGCCACGGGGGTCGAGATCGGGCAGGTGGGTCGCGACGACAGCCCCTTCCAGCTGCATTTCGACCCCAGCCACCCTGCGGCCAATGCCGATGGCTACGTGAAGCGGCCGAACGTGGACCCGGTGCTCGAGATGGCGAACATGCGCGAGGCATCGCGTAGCTACGAGGCCAACATGAACCTGTTCGAAGCCGGCCGCCGCATGCGCGGCCAGATGCTCGACCTGCTGAAGTAAGGGGCGCGCGATGACCGATCCGTCCATGATCTCGTCCGGCCTGGTGCGCGGCGCCTACGCGTCGTCGCGCTCGCTGCAAGGGGGCGAGTCGAACGCGGCCAGGGACGCAGCTTCGGGTTTTGCCGAGATGGTGCAGGATGCGGCGCAGTCCGCCGTGGAAAAGGTGCGCAGCGGCGAAGAGGTCGCGGCCGCCGGATTGCGCGGCGAGGCCGGCACGCAGGAAGTTGTCGAGGCCGTCCTGGCGATGCAGTCCACCGTCGAAGTCGCCGTGTCCGTGCGAGACCGCTTCGTCGAGGCCTACCAGGAAGTGCTGAGAATGCCGATCTGATGACCGAGACGCAGGCCTACGACATCCTGTCCGACACCGTGTGGGCCGTGCTGCTGGCCTCGCTTCCGGTGTTGGCGATCGCGCTGATCATCGGCCTGGGTATCGCGTTTTTCCAGGCGCTGACGCAGATCCAGGAAATGACGCTGACCTTCGTGCCGAAGATCGTGGCGATCTTCTTCGGACTGCTGCTGTCGATGCCCTTCATGTACGCGACGCTGAACGGGCTTTCGGACACGATTTTCGACCTGATCCGCCGGGGCGGGCTGTGAGGCTGCTGACCGTCACCCTGCTGGCCGTGGCGTTGGCCGTTCCCGCGCAAGCCGCCGATGGCTGGCGCGCCTTCTACGGCGCGAAACCGACCGCCCAGTCCGTTCAGACCGTGCGCCGGGGCCACAACATGACCGCTTCCGAGGCGACCGGTCCGCACGATACGGCCGAAATCGCCGCTGGGACCGTCTGCCTGCGTGAAATCCTGGCGGCACAAACCCGACACAACATCCCCAACAACCTGCTGCTGGCCATCGGTTTGCAGGAGGCCGGCACCACCCATCGCGGCAAGACCACCGTCTGGCCCTTCGCCGTCAACGCGGCGGGCGAGGGCCGGCTGTTCGACACCGAGGCCGAGGCGCAGGAGTTCGTCCGGTTGCGCCAGTCGCAGGGTGTGAACTCGATCGACGTGGGCTGCATGCAGATCAACCTGCGCTGGCATCCCGATGCCTTCGCCGACCTGGACGAGGGCTTCGATCCGCAGCTGAACGTGGACTATTCCGCCCGTTTCCTGAAGCGCCTGGCGGTCGAGCTGGGCAGCTGGCGCGCGGCCGCGGGCGCCTATCACTCCCGCGCGCCCGAATTTCGCGACAAGTACCTGGCGCGGCTGGACGGCAACGTGGCGCGCGCGCAGTCCCGCGTGGCCGAGATCCGCGAACGCGTGGCCGCCGCGCCGCCCTATCGCCGTCGTAGCGCACCGTCGGCGCATTTCGGCGTGGTCGGCTGGGGCGCGCAGCTGGGCGGCGGCGGACGCGGCACGCTTTATTCCGGGGGCGAGGTCAGCCCCCTGCTTGCGAGCGTGAACAGATGAGCATGGCGCCCGATACCATCGGCGCCCGTTTCCTGCGTCTCGGCGTGGGCAAGGACGTGGGCTTCGCGCTGGCCGTCATCATGGTGCTGGCGATCCTGTTCCTGCCGCTGCCGCCCCTGCTGCTGGACCTCGGGCTGGCCCTGTCGCTGTCGGTCAGCGTGCTGATCCTGATGGTTGCGCTGTGGATCCCGAAACCGCTCCAGTTCAACTCGTTCCCGACGCTGCTGCTGGTCGTCACCATGCTGCGGCTGTCTCTGAACGTCGCCTCGACCCGCCTGATCCTGTCGGAGGGGCACACCGGCATGTCGGCGGCTGGCGGCGTGATCGAAGGCTTTTCGCGCTTCATCGTGGCGGGCAACTTCGTGATCGGCGTGGTGATCTTCGTGATCCTCGTCGTCATCAACTTCGTGGTCATCACCAAGGGCTCGACCCGTATCGCCGAGGTGTCGGCGCGGTTCTCGCTTGACGCCATGCCCGGCAAGCAGATGGCGATCGACGCCGACATGGGCGCAGGCCTGATCGACGAGGACGAGGCCCGCCGCCGCCGCAAGGATCTGGAGGACGAAAGCGCCTTCTTCGGCGCCATGGACGGTGCGTCGAAATTCGTGCGCGGCGACGCGGTGGCCGGCATCATCATCGTGCTGATCAACGTGCTGGGCGGCATCGCCATCGGCGTGCTCCAGCGCGGCATGCCCGTGGGCGACGCGGCCAACGTCTTCACCTCGCTCACCATCGGCGACGGGCTGGTCAGCCAGATCCCCGCTCTGGTTGTGTCGCTGGCCGCGGGCCTGATCGTGACCAAGGGCGGGACCGAGGGCGCGGCGAACGAGGCGGTGCTGGGTCAGCTGTCGAGCTTCCCAAAGGCCATGTACATGTCGGCGGGCATGCTCTTTTGCATCGGCCTGCTGCCAGGATTTCCCACGCTGATTTTCTCGATGCTGGCGGCCGGGCTCGCCGGTATGGGCTATGTCCTGCAGGACGCGGCCACCGCCCGCGCCGCCGTGGCCGAGCGCGAGGCCGCCGCGAAGGACGCCGCCGCCGCGGCCCAAAGCGAGGAGAAGGCCGACGACCCCGCCAAGCTGGACGAGCTGCGGCTCGTCATGGGCGAGGGGCTTCTGAGCCTCGCGGGCAAGACCGGCGCGATCCTGCCCGGCAAGATCAAGTCCCTGCGCAGCCATTTCGTCGAGGATTTCGGCTTCCACATGCCATCGGTGCGCATCCGCGACGACGCGACCCTGCCCAGCCGGACCTACGCTGTCGAGATCCACGGGGTCGAGGTTGCCCGGGGCGAGATCCGGGCCGAGGGGATGATGGTCATCAACCCCGACGGCGCGCCGCTGGACCTGCCGGGCGAGGCCACGAAGGAGCCGACCTTCGGGCTGGACGCGCTGTGGGTGGACGACAAGACCGCGCAGGAGGCCGAACGGCGCGGCCTGACCGTGGTCGATCCCGAAAGCGTGCTGATCACCCACCTGACCGAGATCGTGAAGGACAACATGTCCGACATCCTGACCTACGGCATGGTCAAGGACCTGATCGACGGGATGGACCGCAATTACCAGAAACTGGTGACCGACCTTCCGGCCACCAGCCCCGCGATCCTGCTGCAAAGGGTGCTGCAAAACCTGCTGCTGGAACGCGTGTCGATCCGCAACCTGCCCCTGATCGTCGAGGCCATCGCCGAGATCGCGCGCCAGACGACCAATGTCGACCTCGTGCTCGAACACGTGCGCAAGCGGCTGTCGGCGCAGATCTGCAAGGACCTGATGGGCGACGACGGCTTCATGCCGGTCATCACCATGTCGCCCGCCTGGGAGACCGAGTTCATCGAGGCGATCCGCGTCACGGGCGACGAGCGCAACTTCGTCATGTCGCCCAAGCGCGTGCAGGAATTCGTCCTCGCCGCCCGGCAGGAGATCCAGTCCTTCGCCACGCAGGACCGCTGGCCGCCGATCATGGTGGCGCCCGAGGCGCGCCGCTTCGTGCGGTCGATGCTGGAACGGGTCAGCCCCATGACGCCCGTGATCTCGAACGGCGAAATTCACCGCAAGGCGGCGCTGAAGACCGTCGCCACCATCGGGTCGTGACCCGATGAGCTGGCTCGAGGCCTTCGCGACATCCACCATCCTGGGGTTCTTCGTGGTCTTCGCCCGGCTGGGATCGGCCCTGATCTTCATGCCCGGTTTCGGTGAAACGGCGATCCCCGTGCGCGAGCGTCTTCTGATCGCGCTGGTGCTGGCCGCGTCGCTGTATCCCGTCATGGGCATCGGCCCGATGGAGGAAGGACGGCCCATGGCGCTGGCGCTTCTTTTCGGGGCCGAGGTGACGGTGGGGCTGTGGATCGGGCTGGTGGCGCGGACGCTGCTGTCGGCGCTGCAGTTCGCGGGCTACCAGATCGCGCTGATGTCGGGCCTTGCGAACGCGCTTGCCCCCAATGTCGGCGCCTTCCAGGGGGCCACGTCGCTGGCCGCGATGCTGCTGATGGGGGCCGTGGCGCTGATTTTCATCACCGACCTGCATCACCTGATCATCGGCTCGCTGGTCATGTCCTACGAGGTTTTCGCCGTCGGGCAGCTGCCCATCGCTGGCCTTGCCGACCAGTTCGCCCGCGCGGCGCAGTTGAGCCTTTACATCGGTCTTTCCATCGCAGCGCCCTTCTTCGTCGCGGGCGTCGTGCTGAATATCGGCATGGGTCTGGCCAACCGCATGATGGCGACGCTCCCGGTGTTCTTCGTCGCCCAGCCGCTGCTGATCGCGGCGGCGCTGGGCCTGATGGTTTTGGCGATCCCGGCGATGATGATGGGTTTCCTCCAGCCGTTCTCGGACTGGCTTACGACGTTCGGGTTCTGAGCCATGTCAGACGATCAGGACAAGTCACAGAAGACAGAGGAACCGACCGACAAGAAATTGCGCGACGCGCGCAAGAAAGGCGACGTTCCGCAGTCGCGCGAGACCGGGACGGCGATGGTGGTGTTCGCGCTGCTGATGGGCGTGATTTTCGTCGCGCCGGCCGCGATGACGCGGCTGTCCGGTCTCTATCACGGCCTGATCGTGCAATCGGGGCAGATCGGTCTCGGCACCCACGCGGCCGGCGTGCGGGACGTGGGTGGCGTGATGTATTCCCTATCGGTGGGGTCTTTCCTGGCGTTGGCGCCGCTCCTGGGGATCATGGTCGCCGCCGCGCTGTTCGGGGTCATGGTGCAGGGCGAAACCGTCGTCGCGCTGGAACGGATCAAGCCCAAGCCCGAGAAGCTGAACCCGCTGTCGGGCTTCACGAAGCTGTTTTCACCCGATGCGCTGGTCGAGTTCGGCAAGAACATGGCCAAGGTGCTGATCGTCGGCGTGATCTCGGGCTGGGCCCTGATGGACCTGGCCGGTCGACTGGCCCAGTCGGAATCGCTGGTGCCCGAGACCCTGACCGCCGAAACCGGCGCCTCGGTTCGGTGGATCCTGTTGATCACCGCGTCGGTGCTGGTGCCCATCGCGCTGGCCGACATTCTTTGGAAGCGGTCGTCGTGGAAGAAGAAGCAGATGATGACCCTGAAAGAGGTCCGCGACGAGCACAAGGACAGCGAGGGTGACCCGCAGATCCGCGCCCGCCGGGCCGAGTTGCGGATGGCCCGCGCCCGTCAGCGGATGGCGCAGGCGATCCCGACGGCCAGTGTCGTGCTCACCAACCCGACCCACTACGCCGTCGCGCTGAAATACGAGCAGGGCGTTGACCAGGCGCCGGTCTGCGTCGCCAAGGGTGCCGACCACATGGCCGCCCGGATCCGTGAACTGGCCCGCGAACACGAGGTGCCCATCGTCGAGAACAAGCCGCTGGCACGCGCCCTGCACGCGGCGGTCGAGGTCGACGACCAGGTGCCGGTCGAACATTGGCAGGCGGTGGCCGAGATCATCGGCTTCATCATGGGCCTGAAACGCGACAGCCGCCTTGCCCCGCCCGAAGGTTCGCGCCTGCGGGAAGAGCCGTAGGCAAGGCGCCAGGCGGACGAAATTCCCCAAACTGGATATCGAAACATCCAGATCGGAAGGATTGCGACGCACCTATCTGCCGACTTGATCATTACCGTCGCAAGGGTGGGCCCGGCACGGGCTCACAGGAGGAGGAGATCGGTATGAACCTGTCGAAACCGGATCGCATGACCGGAGGTCCCGCGTGAGCCGCGTCGGCTTCGCCGGGCTAGGGCGCATGGGCGGCCACATGGCGCGCAACCTGTCGCGCGCGGGGCATGACCTCGTTCTGTGGAACCGGTCGCCGGACAAGGCCCAGGCCCTTGCGGCCGAGCTTGGATGCGCCGTCGCCGATAGCCCCGCCGACCTGGCATCGAAAGCGGAAGTGGTCATCACGATGCTGGCCGACGATCCGTCGTCCCAGGCCGTTCACATGGGCCCCGACGGTCTTTTCGCCGGGAACCAAGCCACAATCTTCGTCGAGATGGGCACCATGAGCCCCGATCACATCGCCGATCTCGCCGGCAATGCGCCGGACGGAACGCAGGTCATCGACGCCCCGGTATCGGGCGCGACGCAGGCGGCCGCCGACGGCGCACTGATGATCATGGCGGGTTGCACCGATGCGGACGCCGAACCCCTGCGCCCGCTTTTCCACGCCATGGGCAAGCAGACCATCTGCCTTGGCACCGTCGGGTCGGGCGCGGTGATGAAGCTGGCCGTCAATTCCCTGATCCACGGTATCAACCAGACCCTGGCCGAGGCGATGACCCTGGCTGAGGCCACCGGGATCGCGCCCGAGAAGGCGTTCGATGTGATCGAGGCGTCGGCGGCCTGCGCGCCCATGCTGAAATACCGCCGGCCGCTTTACCTGGACGAGGCCGCGCACGACGTGACCTTCACCGTCTCGCTGGCCGAGAAGGACATGACCGTCACCGCGGCGCTGGCCGACCGGCTGGGCATCGCGATGCCGCAGGGCAAGGTGACGCTCGCCAAGCTGTCCGAGGCCAGCGCCGCCGGTTTCGCCGGGCGGGACATGGCATCGATCCTCAATTTCATGCGGGAGAAGAACAAATGAAGGCAGCCCTGTTCGTCGGCGGCTGGGAAGGCCACACGCCGACCCATTTCGCGGACTGGTACGAAGCCCTGCTGAAGGACAACGGTTTCGAAGTCGCGATCTACGATACGCTCGAACCGCTCGAACGTCCCGAGGACCTGGCCGACCTGGACCTGATCACGCCCATCTGGTCCTCGGCCCGATCGGGCCACCAGGAAGAGTTCGGCAACATGACCAAACCGCAGGAGGACGGCCTGATCAAGCTGATCGGCAACGGCTGCGGTCTTGCCGGGTGGCACGGTCACATGGGCGACGCGTTCCGCGACCGGCCGACCTATCACTTCCTTATCGGCGGACAGTTCGTGGCCCACCCGCCGGGATGGCCCGACAACCTGCAACCGCGCGAGGATTACATCGATTACGACGTGACGATCTGCAAACCCGGTCACCCGCTGGTCAAGGGCATCAAGAGCTTCCGGATGCGGTCCGAGCAGTATTACATGCTGGTCGATCCCTCGAACGAGGTGCTGGCGACCACCACCTTCTCGGGCGATCACCTGTGGTGGATCGAGGGGACCGTGATCCCCGTGACCTGGACCCGGCGGTGGGACAGGGGGCGCGTCTTCTACTGCTCCATCGGCCACGAGCTGGACGATCTGAAGGTGCCCCAGGTCACCGAAATGATCCGCCGCGGCGCGATCTGGGCGGCCGAGGGAAAGGCTGCGGCGGGCTGAGGGCGGCCCGGGGCTACTGAAGCTTCAGCCCCGACAGGTTCTGGTCGCCGGGCAGGCGCGAGCGTTCGAGGATGATTTTCGAGATCGCCCGCGCGCGGTTCAGGTTCAGCTTGCCCAGGATCTGGGCCGCGTCACGTTCGGGCATGGCCGACAGAACCAGCGTCGCGGTTTCGATATCCATCTCGTCCATGATGCCCGACGCGATCTCGGGCTTCATGTTCTGATACAGCGCGACCAGCTTGGTCAGGTCCTGGTTATACGCCTCTTCCACCCGTGCGATCTGGCCCTCGATGGCGTCGCGCAGGGTGGCCAGCCGCTCGCGCTCGGCCCGCAGGCTGTCCTCGGCCAGCTGCGCCTCGGCCTCGCGGTCGGCCATTTCCTGGCGCTGGCGGTTCAGAAGCTCGCGTTCCTCGGCAATGGCGGCGACGATGGCATCCGAGCTTTCGCAGACCGGCGCATCGATGATCGACTTGGCGGCGGGCTGCGCGGGAAGGGCTTCCTCGGCGGCGAACGCCTGGCCCGACCGGGCGATCCCGTCGGTGAGGGTCGGCATCAGGACCGCTGCCGCCTTGACCCCGACGACGCAGAGAAGACCGGCGATGACCAGTTTCGGGGGGCTCATTCGCATCACGACCCGTCCTTTTCGTTCGATTTTCCATCCCGCGTCATGTCGAAGAACGTGCGCACGAGGTCAGATTTCCCGTGCGGGCGAGGGGGCGCGGCCTTCCTCGCCGCCTTGGGGCTTTCCGTCTGACGCGGGGTCGCGGACGACCCGGTGTCGGCCTTCGCCGGACGATCGCTCAGGTCGCGCAGGGCGGCGACGGATTGGGCCGAGCGGTCGACGGCGTCCGAGAACTCCCCGACCATCGGCTGGATGTCCCGCAGCGCGGCCATCAGGGCTTTCAGCTTGCGGTCGAGCAGGTAGGCGTAGCCGATCGTGCCGACCAGCAGCACCAGGATCACGGTATCAATCAGTCCGGGAAACATGCTTCAACGCCTCCTCGCTCGTGACAAGTCGTTCGGTCACCCGCAGCGCCAGGGACCCGTTCGCCCGGTGCCCGAAGGCGCCGCGCAGGGCGGGCGTGCCGTTCACGGTGCCGGTGATCGGCTCTTCCGGCGTGACGCCCAAGTCGATCACCTGGCCCTTCTGCCAGGCCAGCACCTCGCTCAGGGACACGCGGATATGGGTCAGCACAGCCGTCAGCTTCAGCTCGGCATCGGCGATGGTCTGGCCCATTTCACTGTCCCAGCCACCGGGCCCTTCCTCGAGCCCGCCGTGGAACGGTGCTGCGAGGATGCCGCGCACCTCGCCGAAGCTGCCGTAGGGGATCAGCAGGCTGACATGGCCGCGCCGGCCGTCGAGGTCGATGGCATAGCGCGCCAGGAAGGACGGCGTCCCGGGTTGAGCGAGAACCAGCGCCTTGGGCATGGTTTCGACAAGATCATGCTCGAACGTGGTCTCGAGTACGTGGCCAAAGCAATTCTGAACCACGTTCAGCACCAGCTCGGCCACCTTCATCCCGATCGACCGTTCGATGGCGGTGAAGCTGCGCGGTTTCCAGTCGCCCGGCTTGCCCTTGGATCCGCCCAGCATCAGCTCGAGCACCGAGAACAGAAGGTCCGGCTCGACCACGCAGGCGACCCGGCCGGTCCACGGATGCGCCTTCACCACGCTGATGAGGCAGGGCTGCGGCAGGGTCTCGACGGCGACGTCGCAGCGCATGTCCTGCCGGCTTTTCTCCTCGATCTCGGGAAGGATCGACAGGAAGCTCTTGAACGCCAGCGGCAGCGCGATGGCGAACCGGTCGAGGATCATGTCCAGCGTGGGAAGCTGCTGGGGGTTCTCGCGCGCGTGGCGAATGATCTCTTCTTCCAGGTGCAGGGTCATTGGATCACCAGGTCGGAAATCAGGATGTCGCGCGGTGCGTCGGTGTGGCCCACGGCACGCGCCCGGCGCAGAAGCTCGGATTTCAAGAGCGCGATCCCGCGCGCACCCTGAAGATCGGCCACGTTCAGCGAGCGCAGGAAGCTCTGGAACGCGTCCCGGATATAAAGCTCGCGCGCGGTCAGTTGCGCCGCGCCCGGTGCGGTTTCGTCGAACACCATGAGCAGGTTCACCTTCAGGAACCGGCTGGTCTGGCGTCCGTCGGCGGTGGTGTCGGTGACATTCACGATCATCTCGGGGAACGGCATCAACGGCATGTCGCTTTGCGTGACCTGCGGCGCGTCGGGCCCACCTTCGCCGTCCTGACCGCCGTCGGATTCGTCCGCGTGGTCAGTGGAATTATCCTTGGCCTGTTCTTGCTCGTTCTCCGCGGGATCGCCGCCCAGGCCGACGATGGCCATGGCGCGCTCGGGCCCCACGGCCAGCACCGCGCCGCCCGCGACGAGAACCGGCGCCAACAGCGCAATAATCGGTATAAGGAGCTTTTTCTTCATCGCTCGACGTATTTCCGACGCAGTCCGGTTGCAGGCTTTGGCTATGTCCCGATCGTCACGATATTCTCAAGTTTTGCAAGGACAGAAATTTTTATCCTTGCTTGTGCGACCCTTTTGCCGGAGCCTACAAAGAAAAAGAGGCAGGTTCGGGGCGACAGATGAAAGATCTGATCGAGAACATGAAGGCGCTGGGCGCGCGCCGGCTGGCCATGCTGGGCGTGGTCGGTGCCGTGATCCTTGGCGGCGTCCTGTTGGGCGCGACCACGGTTTTCGCGCCGGTCTACACGCCGCTCTACTCGCAAGTGTCTCCCGCCGCCGCGTCGCAGATGGTCCAGAGCCTTGAGCAGAGCGGCATCCCCGTGCGGCTGTCGCGCAACGGCGACATCATCTCGGTGCCCGAGGGGGACCTGGCCCGTGCGCGCATGGCCATCGCCGACAGCGGCCTGCCCAGCGAAGGCACACCGGGGTGGGAGCTGTTCGACGACATGTCGGGCATGGGCATGAACACATTCATGCAACGGGTGAACAAGCTCCGCGCGCTGGAGGGCGAGCTGGCCCGCTCGATCCAGACCATCAACGGGATCGAGGCCGCGCGCGTGCACCTTGTCCTGCCCGAGCGCGAGGCATTCTCCCGCGAACGGGCGCAGCCCTCGGCCTCGGTCATCGTGCGCACGGGACCGAACCGGTCGCTGTCGCGCCGTCACGGCCAGGCGATCCAGGCGCTGGTTGCCTCGGCCGTCGCCGATCTCGAAACCAACCGGATCACAGTCCTGTCGGCCACCGGCGAGACCATCGTCGCGGAAGAGGATACCGGAAGTTCCGACACGTCGCTGACCAGCCAGCGCGCCGAGATCGAGGAGCGGCTGGAAGCCAGCGTCGCGTCGATCCTGAACGCGCGCGTGGGTCCCGGCAACGCCCGGGTGCGGGTGAGCGTCGACCTGACCAACGAACGCGAGGTGCGCCGCACCACCAGCTATGACCCCGGCCAGCAGGTCGCCCGCTCGGTCGAGACGCGCAGCCAGTCCTCGGACGAGACCGACCCCGCCGACGGCGCCGTGGACGCGGGCAACAACATTCCCGAGGCCCTGCAGGACGAAGGCGGGGGCGGGCAGGGGACCCGGTCAACCAACTCGAGCGACGAGATCATCAACTACGAGATCGGCACGGTGCAGTCCGAAACCGTGCGCGAACCCGGCGACATCGAGCGCATCACCGTCGCCGTCCTGGTCAACGGTCTCTACGAAGAGGTCGACGGCGAGACGGTGTTCAACGACCGCAGCCCCGAAGAGCTGGCGCGTCTCGAGAACCTGGTGAAGACGGCCATCGGGTTTTCGGCCGACCGCGGTGACGAGGTGCAGATCGACAGCCTGGAATTCCGCGGCTACGACGGTGATTTGACCATGCCCACGGGCGGCGGCGTCGGCGGTTTCGTCAGCGACAACGCCACCACGATGCTGCGCGCGGTTTTTGGCCTTGCCGCCATCGCCATGGTGCTGTTCCTGGGCCGTCAGCCGCTGCGCATGGTGCTGGATGCCGCTCTGCCGTCGCCGGAGTTCGCCGGCGTGCCCGCCGGGGCGCTGGAGGGTGGCGGACCGTCGCAAGCCGACGGCGGACAGGGGCAGCGGGCCCTGCCACAGGGCCAGTCGGCCCCGCGACAGATCACGGGTCCGACGGCGGACGATCAGCGTCAACTGGCGGGTGAGGTCCTGAATTTCGACGATCCGCGCGGCAAGGAGCTGGTCCAGGTAGCTTCCGTCGATGGCGGCGTGGCGCGGTCGCAGCTGAAAACCGTCAGCGCCATGGCCGAGCAGTATCCCGACGAGGCGCTTCGCGTCCTGAATTCCTGGCTGACCGAGAGGTAACGTGATGATTTCCGCCATGCGGCTCCAGAATTTCGACGAGGATCCGGCCAAGGCCGCGCGCCGCGCGTCCGCCGGCAAGTCCTACGACGAGGATGAAACCCGCGAGATGGTCCGCGCCGCCTACGAGCGTGGCATGCGCGAAGGCCGCAGCCAGGGTCATGCCGAGGGCCGCGCCGAGGCCGAGGGCGAGATGGACGCGGCCCTTGCCGAAAGCCTTCAGGCCACCGCTGCGCAACTGGACGAGCTTGCGCGCGGCGCGGGCGATCACCGGGCCGCGCTCGAGGCGCAGGTGCTGGAATTCACCCTGTCGGTCTGCGACGCGGTCTTCCCCGAGCTGGTGGCCAAGATGTCCGCCGAACGCGTGGGCGCGCAGGTCCGCCGGGCGCTGAAGATGGCCATCGGCAGCCAGGCCATCCGCATCCGTCTGTCGCCGCAGACAAAGGACGTCCTGGCCCGCGAGCTGGGTCACCGCATGGAATACTACCGCATCGAACAGGCCTGCCGGATCGACGCCGACCCTGACCTGGCGCCCGGCGACGTGCGCATGGAGTGGGACAGCGGTTCGCTGGAATACGCCTACGAGACCGTGACGGGCCTGATCCTGGAAGAGCTGCGCAAGACCCACGCCGCCAGCCAGGCCGCACAGAAGGAAAGGGGCAAAAATGGCCGCTGAGAAACCGGAAACCGATGAAAAGGCAAGCGCAAAGGATACGGCGGGGGCCAAGCCCACAGGCGCCGAGGCCGCCGTCATGCAAAGCCTGGATGACCATCCCGAGGCCGAGGGCACCCTGCCCGCGGTGATCGAGGCCGCCGCGCAGGACAGCCGCGCCGTGAAGGCGATGCTGAACGTGGGGCTCGAGGTGGTTGTCGTGCTGGGCTCGACCCGGATGCCCATCAACCAGCTGCTGGAGCTGTCCCGCGGCTCGATCGTCGAGCTGGACCGCAAGATCGGCGCCCCGGTCGAGCTGCACGTGTCCGAACGGGTCGTTGCGCGCGGCGACCTTGTGAAAGTCGGCGAGGACCGGCTGGGCGTCAGCCTGACCCAGATCGTCAAGGACCACGTGGGCGACTGATGCAGGCGCGCCTCGGCATAACGCTGGGCCTTGGCCTGGCGCTGTGGGCGGGGCCCGCCCTGGCACAGGACGCCGGCGGATTGTTGCAGGATCTGTCCGACGTGCTGTCGGATGCCGAGGCCGGCAGCGACGATGCAGCCAATCTGTCGGGCCGTATCCTTCAGTTCATCGCGCTGGCCACGATCCTCAGCCTCGCGCCAGGGCTTCTGATTGTGATGACCAGCTTCACCCGCTTCGTGGTGGTCCTGTCGATGCTGCGCTCGGCGCTGGGCCTGAACCAGACACCGCCCAACATCGTGCTGACCTCGCTGGCGCTGTTCATGACGTTCTTCGTCATGCAGCCGGTGTTCGAGGACGCCTACGAGAACGGGGTCGAGCCGCTGCTGAACAACGCGATCATGGAGGAACAGGCCATCCAGAGGATCGGCGAGCCGTTCCGCGGCTTCATGTTCGTGAACACCCGTCCCGAGGATTACCGCCTGTTCCTGGACCTGACCACCGAGGAAGGCGCCGAGGCCCTGCCGATGCCCGAAGTGGCCGAGGACGCGTCGTGGCGGATCCTCGTGCCGGCCTTCATGATTTCCGAGCTGCGCCGCGCCTTCGTCATCGGCTTCCTGATCTACCTGCCCTTCGTGGCGATCGACCTGGTGGTGGCGTCGGTGCTGATGAGCGCGGGCATGATGATGCTGCCCCCGGTTCTGATTTCGCTGCCGTTCAAGGTGATCTTCTTCGTGCTGATCGACGGCTGGTACATGCTGGCCGGCAGCCTGATCGAAAGTTACGCGCCGCTGGCCGGCGGGTGAAGTAAAGGAGTTTCCCCATGTCGACCGCTGTTGCGACCCGCGCCGGGACCGAGCCGATCAAGCTGGGCAACCGGACGCTGAAGGGCCCGACCAAGGCCGCCATTGTGTTCCTGTGCCTCGGCGAAAAGGTCGGGTCCGAGCTGATGCGCAAGCTGGATGCCACGGATATCGAGCTCATCACCCGGGCGATGACCAACCTCGGATCGATCCCTTCCGATGTCGTCGAGGCCGTGCTGGGCGAATTCATCGCGCGGGCCGCCGAAGGCTCGCGTGCGGTGGTCGGCTCGATCGCGTCGGCCGAGGCGATGCTGAAATCCTTCCTTCCCGAAGACGAGGTCGCGAACATCCTGAAAAGCGCCGGCGGCAAGCCGGGCGAGGGTGATATCTGGCGTCGCTTCGCCGCGCTGAACGAGAACGTCATCGCGAACTACCTGAAGGGCGAACACGATCAGACGGTGGCCGCGATCCTGAACAACGTGGACACTTCGGTCGCGGCCAAGGTCCTGCCGCTCCTGGGGCCCGAGCGGATGTATGACGTGGCCGAGCGGATGATCGTGCTCGAGCCGCTGACCATCCAGGTGATGCGCCAGATCGAGGAAACGCTGAAGGAAGACATCATGTCCGAAGGCACCTCGGGCAGCGCGAGCCAGAACCAGCAGCGCATGGCCGAGCTGTTCAACAAGCTGGATATCGCCGCGTTCGAGGACCTGTCCGAGCAGCTCGACGCCCGGATCCCTGAGACGTTCGAGGCGATCAAGAAACGCATGTTCGTGTTCGAGGATTTCTCGCGCCTGCCGGCCACCGACCTGGCACTGGTCATGCGCCAGCTGGACGGCGACCAGTTGCCCCTCGCCCTGCGCGGCGCGAAGAAGGAGCTGCGCGACCAGATGCTGGAATGCCTCCCGCAGCGGTCGCGCCAGATGCTGTTGGACGAGATGGCGCAGATGGGTCCGGCCCGCGGCCGCGACGTGCGCGCGGCGCAGTCCGCCATGATCGAGACGGCCAAGAACATGGCCGACGAGGGCACGATCGAGCTGCCGAAGGCCGGCGAGGAAGAAGACGAATTCTTCGAGTAGGGCCGCCTAGCGATAGCGGCTGGCGCTGCCCATCCGCTGGATCGCGTCGATATCGATCAGCACCGGTGCGAAGCCGCCGGACAGGTTCACCGCGCCCTGCATCAGGGTCACGCTGGGCGACGACGCGAACTGGACCGGGTTCAGCGCGTCGTGGATGGCCATGAACTTGCCCACCAGCTTGTCGACCTTCTCGGGATCCTTCAGGTCCTCGAGGTCGAACTTCGACTTGTAGAGCGAAACCTGCTTGTCGATATCCAGCTGGACGATCTCTTTCGGCAGTCCAAGCGCGGTGCGCATGAATTCCGACACATCACGGTTCTTGAGCACGTCGAACCAGTTGCCGATGCTGTCCACGCGATTGCGGAACTCCAGCACGAGCCCGGCGCCGCGGCTGCCTTCGTCGGCGTTGTTGATCAGCATTCGCTCGGCGAAACGGTCGACGATCCCCTGTTTCCAGTCCTCGCTCAGGACCTTCACGCTCAGCTGTGATTGGGGATTGAAGGCAAAGGCCTGGTGCAGTTCGCGCAGGCGGGGATCGGTTAGGCGGTTGACCAGCGCCTTGGGGTCGCTGATGTCGGATTCCAGCATCTTGCGGATCATCGCCTTGCCGAAGATCTGATCCTCGAGGTCGAAGGCACGCATCACGAAGGTATAGACCTCGGTGTCCTCGACGAAATCGGCGGGCGAGCGAATGTCGCCCACCCGTTCCTCGAAGGCTTCGATCTGCCGGGCGTTCAGCGCGTCGCGCCGGATCAGGTCCAGCTGCTGGGGCCGTGTGCTGTCGACCAGCCGGACCGCCAGCGACGTGCCGAGGCCCGCGAGCGAGATCATCCCGCCGCCGCGTGCCCGCGCTCGGCCTCGTTCGGGCGGTGCACGGGCCCCAAGGCCAGAAGCTCGGCCTCGTAGGACAGGACCGGGCGCAGTTTCGACAGCGCCTTGTAGAAATCGCCGGCCGAGATGTGGTTGGCCGCTTCCATGACGTGGGTGCGATGCTCGGAACCGAAGCAAGCGGCCAGCTGGGCAAGTTGCTTCTGGATCTCGGGGACCAGTTTCTCACGCGTATCCGCACGGATCAGGGCGGTCTGGACGAAATAATAGGCGCGCGACACCGGGGTGGCCGCGGCGCTTTCGTCCATCAGGTCCTTTTCGCGGATGATGTCCGCGTGGTTCTCGAAGACGAAGCTGTGGCGGCGGTCGCTGTTGCGGATGACACAGCCGTTCACAACCACACATTCGCGCGGGCGCAGGGTGACTTTGAGCATGACTCAGGCCTCCTCGAGCTTGGCGGGCGCCTGTCCGGCCAACCCTGCGATGATGTTCGAGTTTACGTCGACCAGCGCGCCGATGCGGGCCTCGCCGGCCAGGGCCGCCTGGCTCTGACGGTCGACCCACAGCGAGATCGAGATCAGCTGCGCCTTGAGCGCATCGGGGATGGTGTTGCCGGGCGTGGCAAGATCGTTGCGAAGCGCGGACCAGATCGTCTGGTTGCGCTGCAGGGCGTCGCGCAGCCCATCGGCAAGGATCGCGAGACGATCGGACTTGTCCGTGGCGGCGTCGAATTTCTTGGCGTGGCGCTCGATCTCGTGCGTGGCTTGCGACAGCACGCGACGTTCGACCTGGCGGGGGGATTCGCTTTCGCGGATCGTTTTCTTGTAGGCGGCGAGGCTCATTCTGATCTCATCCCTTTATCTCTGTTCGCTGGTCCGACGTGAGCCGGCCCGCCCAGGGGGCGGGCCGGACCCTGTGTCTTAGCGGAACAGGCTGAGGATGTTCTGCGGCGCCTGGTTGGCAATCGACAGCGATTGCGTCGCCAGCTGCTGCTGAACCTGCAGCGACTGAAGCCGTGCGGCTTCCTCTTCCATGTTGGCATCGACCATCGCGCCAACGCCCGAGTCCAGATTGTCCACCAGGTTGGTGAGGAACTTCTGCTGGGTCTCGATCGCCTTTTCGGCCAGGCCCAGATCGGTTGCCGCATCGATGGCGCCCGACTGGATGGTCTCGGCCGACGCCAGGGCGCCGTCGAGGAAGGCCGCACCGGTGGTTGCGTTGCCGGCGTTGGTGGCAAAGCTCGCCGCGATCAGGTCGAAGTCCTCGGCCAGAACGCTCAGGTCGACAGTGTCGACGTCGAGGGTCGTGGTGGCCAGGGAGCCCGAACCGCGCGACACACCGGTCACGATGGTGTTGGTGGAGGTTTCCGCGGTACCCGAGGTCACGACACCGGTGGCGGCGTCGATCGAACCGGCGACATTGACGGTGGCCGCAGCGTTCACGTAGTCCGACCCGTTGAACGTCGACTGGCTGATGGTCGTTTTCATCTGCGAGACGAGGTTCTGGAGTTCGGCTTCGACCTCTTCAAGGCCGCCTTCTGCGCCTTGAGCGAACGCCACACGCTCGACGAATTGCGTCGCAAGATCCTTGAACGAGTCGGCGCCGAGGCGGCCGGTCGCGATGGAGTTCTTGGTCAGCGTCAGGCTCTCGTTGATCGCCTTGTACATCGAGCTGTCGCCCTTCATCGTCTCGGAGATCGAGAAGTACGACGCGTTATCCTTCGCCGAGTTCACCTTCAGACCGGTCGAGATACGACCTTGGGTGTCATTCAGGTTGTTGTTGATGTTGCGCAGGGTCGACAGCGCAGACATGGCGGAGTTGTTTGTCAGGATAGAAGACATGGTAGTACCTATACTATTCTTAGTATCTTTGTGCCGTCCTTCTGACAGCTGCGGAATTCTTTCCGCTACCTTTCCAGTTTACCAAGCATTGTGGCCGGATTTGGACCGCAATTAGAAAACTTTGTTAATCCCTGAACCGGGTGCGGTTTTTTCGGCACGCTTTTGCCCGGTCGGGCCGTATTTCCCATGAATTGTCAGGGCTTTGCGGGCTTCTATGACCTCCTTGGCGGCGGATCCCGTCGCCTCCATGGCCGCGGTCAAACCGACCGCGTTCCTGTCGATCAGCTGCCGAAGGCCGAACAGGCGGTCACGGCTGATTGCCCCCGGATTTTCCGACAGCGCACTTTCCAATTCGGCGCCCTGTGTTTCCTTTTTCTGGCGCGTTTCCACCAGCGTTTCGAAATCGCCCCGCTCCATCGCCGCGATTTCGCGTTTCAGTGTCGTCTCGAGCGCGTCAAGCGCGCGTCCCGCCCGGCTCATGTCGCACCGCCCTGGCGGTAGCGGGCGATGGCGCCCTCGATCTGCGCGGCGATCCCGGTTCCGTCGCCGCGGGCCATCTCGGCGCCGATGGCGTCGGACAGGAAACTGCGCCAGGTTTCCTCGGCGTGGCCGCCGCCGAACGTGCCGGTTTTCACGGTCGCCATCATGCTGTCGACCATCTGTCCCAGCATCATGGCTTCGAATTCGCGCGCGGCTTCGCGGGCCGCCGGATCCACCGGGGTCGGGGACGCGGACGTCCGCGGTCCGGCGATCGGTGTGATGTTGCTGAACTCCATGGCCCCCGCCTTTCCTGGCTCAGATGATTTCCAGGTCGGCGTGCAACGCACCCGCCGCCTTGATCGATTGCAGGATCGAGATCGTCTCGGTCGCGCCGACGCCGATGGCATTCAGCCCGTCGACCAGCGCCTGCAGGCTGACCGATCCGTCGATCACGGCGAACTTGCCAAGGGCCTCTTCCACCGAAACCGAGGTATCGGGGACCACCACGGTGACCCCGCCGATGCTCAGCGGTTCGGGCTGCGACACCTGCGGCGTTTCTTTCACGGACACGGTCAGTCCGCCCTGGCTGACGGCCACCCGGTCGATCCGCACGTTCGCGCCGATGACGATGGTGCCCGACCGCGCGTCGATCACCACGCGGGCGACCTGGTCGGGCTGGACCATCAGCGGCTCGATGCTGGCGATGGTCTCGGCGATATCGGCCTTGGGCGCGGTGCTGATCTGCACCGTCCGGCTGTCCAGGGCGCGGGCGGTGCCCGTGCCGAGGGTGTCGTTGATGACTTGCTCGATGCGCTGCGCCGTGACGAAATCGGGGTTGCGAAGGGCCAGTTTCACGCGGTCCAGCTCGGCGAAGGCAAAATCGACCTCGCGTTCCACGGTGGCCCCGTTCTCGATCCGCGCGCCGGTGGGCACGCCCTCGACGATCGAGGCATTCAGCCCCTGCGCCGCGAACCCGGCCACGGCGATGGGGCCCTGGGCCACGGCGTAGATCTCGCCGTCGGCGGCGCTGAGCGGCGTGACGATCAGCGTGCCGCCCCGCAGCGAGGTGGCATCGCCCATGGACGAGACCACGACATCGATGGTCGAGCCCATGCGCGCGAAGGGCGGCAGGTTCGCGGTGACCATGACGGCCGCGACGTTGGCGGTGCGCATGTCCTCTTCGCTGAGGTTGCCGATCCCCAGCCGCTCGAGCATCCCCTCGATCGCCCGCTCGGTGAAGGGCGAATTGCGCAGGCTGTCGCCGGTGCCGTTCAGACCCACGACCAGTCCGTAGCCGACCAGCTGGTTCGACCGGACGCCTTCGACGGTGACGATATCCTTGATGCGGACCTGTGCCTGTGCGGGCGCCATCGCGGCAAACAAGGCCAGGGCAACGGTCACGAGAAGACGGATCATGCTCGAACCTTTCGTCACAGGAAGTTCAGGAAGGACAGGCGCGACAGGCGCGCGGTGACGGCGTAGTTCGCCTCGAGCTGGCTTTGCAGCAGGGTCAGGCGACTGGCGGCGTCGTACTGGTCGACGCCCTCGATGTTCTGGCGTTCGCGCTGAAGAAATGAGCTGCGCGTCTCCTGCGCGTCGGCCACGTCGACAACGCGGTCGCGCCGCAGGCCGGTCTCGACCTGCAACTGCGCCACACCGGCCAGCCCGTCTGACAGGGCGCTTGTCGCCTCTTTCATCCATGCGGCATAGGCGTCTGGGTCCGTGATCTCGGTCACGTCCACCGCCGAGACCATGGCCAGCCCGCGCATCAGGTTTCGCATGGCCGGGTCGTCGGCCTGAAGTGGTTGCGACAGGGTTTCGGTCTCGGACAGGCGGTAGGACAGTTTCGGATTTGCGTTGCCCGCCGCATCCTGCTGCGGCGTGCCGTTGTAGAACGTGTTCTGGAAATTGTGCGCGGCCGTCGCCGATGTGCCGTCGAACGCGGCTTTCAGGGCGTCGATCTTGGCCTGCGCGTCCGCCGCGTCGCCGATCGCACCGCCGGTGATGTCCTCGAGCACCGACCGCGGGGTCACGCCCGAGGTCGGCGAGACATCGTCCCAAGGGTTCAGCGGCACCTGGTTCGTCGCGGTCCCGGACAATGCGTAGCTGCCGTTGTGGCGAATGGCCGAGACGTTCGTGATGGTTGCGATGGCCGCCTTCGCGATCGTGGACAGCGACCGGGCGGTGGCTTCGGGTCGGTTCACCGAGAAGGCGGCGATGTCCATTACCTCTTGCCCGGCCTCGCGGATCGACCCAAGGGACGACTCGATCTGCTCGAGCCGACCGTCCAGAACCCGGTTCTGGACCAGGAAGTTATCGTTCCGCTCCAGCTGGGCGCGGATCGCCAGCGCGTCCGAGCTGCGGGCGCCAAGGCTATCCCAGGGATCGGACCGCAGGCCGGTCGTCACCTCGCGCGAGGTGGCTTCGATCTCGCTCGTCAACTCGGCCGCGATCTGGCGCTGGCGCAGGGCGGCAAGGGCGGTCGGAACGGTTCGGGCGATTTCAGTCATCGAACGTGTCTCCTCAGAACGCGGCCAGCAGGTCGTCGACCATGGAACTCAACGACGCCAGAACCTTGGCGTTGGCGGAATAGGCCTGCTCGATCTCCAGAAGCTTCTGCAGCTCCTGGTCGACATTCACGCCCTCGATTTCGCCCCGCGCGGATTCGAAGGCGCGCAGGGACACGGTTGCCTGTTCGGCATCGGCGCGGGCGCGCACACCCACCTTCTGCTGGTCGCCGACCATCGAGGCGGCATAATCCGAAAGTCTCTGGGGCGAACCCAGGCCGGTTTCGGGCGCGACGGCGAAAGGTTCGTCGAGGGCCCGGATGAAGGCGTCGATCTGGGCCGCGTCACCAGCGGGACCCTGGACCGTCGCGCCCATCCCGTCGCGCAGACGCCACAGCGCACCGCCTTCTTCGGGGCGGACCGCGGTGTTGATGGCAAGCCTCTCGGCCATGCCGTCGAGATTTCCGGCGTTGAATGGATTCCCGCCATCGGTGAAAAGCCCGGGACCGCCATTCAGAGACGTGTCGGCCCCTTCGAAGGACTGGATGAGCGCGGAGGCCATCTCGTCCAGTTGCCGCTGCATTTGCGGGAGATCTTCGCTGAGCAGGGCCAGGTTCCCGGCAATGGCGCCGCTGGAGAAGCCCCGTGCACCGTTGCGCGCGGGCGTGATATCGATATCGCCCGCCATGATCGTCAGCCCGACGAACGAGATCTCGACGGCCTCGGTCTGCACGAGAAGCTCGGTCCCCTCGCCGGTCTGCACTTTCACACGTCCGGTGCTGTCGTAGCGGGCCGTGATGTCCATGTGCTCCGACAGGCGAGACAGCTCGAGTCCGACCTGGTCCATGATGTCGGGGGACGACCCGATGCTGCTGCCCGGTGTGATCTGGGCGTTCAATCGCGCCAGCGTCTGAAGTGACTGATTCACCTGTTCGACGCGGGTCGAGGTGTCGCTCCGGGTCGCCGCGCTCACCCGTTCGAGATTGATCGAAGCGTCGTTCAGTGACCGAACCAGCGCGTCGGCTCGGTTCAGCACGTCGCGCTGGACCGATGCGTCGGCGGGATTGTTCATCAAGAGGTCCAGGCCGGACGTGAATGTCGACAGCCGGGCCGCGGGGGACAGTTCATCGTTCGGCTCGCCCAGACCGGTCAGGTAGCTGTCCAGCAGGTCGGTCCGGGTTTCGTGAAAGGCGACGTCCGACTTGGCCGAACGGCTCATGCCGATCAGGCGCTCGTCCACCCGGCGCACCACGTCCACGTCGACGGTGCGGCCGGCACCGCCCGCGCCCACCGAGACCTGCTCGACCCCTCTCCGCACGTATCCCTCGGTCTGCGCGTTGGCGATGTTCGACGACACCAGGCCAGCGCGCAGCTCGGTGGCGCGGAGCCCCGATTGCGAGATGAGGAGAGAAGCCGAGATACTCATTCAGTCTGCCCTTTACCGTTTGATCCGCAGGGTCTCGTCCAGCATTTCGTCACTGGTCGTCACGATCTTGGCGTTAGAAGAATAGGCGCGTTGTGTCTGGATCAGGTCGGTGAGTTCCTGCGCGATATCCACGTTGGAGGATTCCAGCGCGCCGCCTTCGATCGTACCGGCGGTGGTGCCGGCCTCGGCCAGGCGGAGCGCGCCCGACTGGATCGTGGGTGAATAGGCATTGCCGTCGACGGACCGCATGAGGTTGGGGCTGGCGACCTGGGCCAAGGGCACCTCGAACAGCGCGCGGCGCTGTCCATTGTCGAACAGGCCGTAAAGGACGCCGCCCATGCCCATCTCGGCGCGCACCAGGCTGCCCGTTTCCGAGCCGTCCTGGCGGAAGTCCGGGGCCGAGTAGTCGCCCGAGAACTGCGTCAGCCCGGTGAACCCGCCCGGCTCGCCGAAGTTCAGCTCGATGGTCTGCGGCGTGGTTCCGTTGGCGATCTGGATGGTTGCGACGCCTGTCGCAGGGTCGATCGGCAGGGTCCCGGCGGTGTACCCCGCCGGCGCACCGGCCAGCGCACCGCTGTCGGTGAAGCTCATGCTGGCGGTGCCGTAATCGGTGCCGTCCGCTCCGGTCACGGTGATCGACCAAGTGTTCGCGGTAGCCGTGGGTTGCCAGGACAACGACAGCTCTTCACCGCCCCCAAGCTGGTTCACGTAACGCATGGTCGAAACGAACGGGTCGCCTGGAGTGGCCAGACCGGTGACCTGCGCAGGCAGGTTGGCCGCGATGTCCACGCGGCTGGTCGGCGTGCCGGGCGTCTGGAACTGGCCCACGTTCACGGTGCTGAGGCTTGCCACGCTGTTCCGGTCGACAGCGCCCACCTCGCCCTGCGCGTCGGTCTGGAAGCCCGACAGGAAATACCCGGCCGAATTCACCAGGTTGCCTTCGTTGTCGGGCTGGAAGGATCCGGCGCGCGTCAGGAAGTAGTTCGACTTGATCGGATCGTTGGGCTGCCGCGATACCACGAAGAAACCCTCGCCCGAGATCGCGAAATCGGACAGCCGGCCAGTGGCCAGCAGGGTCCCGTTGCTGTCGATCTCGGCCCGTTCCACCGCCCGCACGCCGGCCTGGGTGTCGGTCGTGTTCTGGGTGACGAAATCCGAGAACGTCCGGCGAAAGCCCACGGTGTTGGCGTTGGCGATGTTCGACGAGATCTGGCTGGTCCGCGACGAGTTGGCCGATAGGCCGCTGACGCCGGTCTGCAATGCGTTCGAGATGCTCATGATTCGTGATCCTTGCTGGTCTTGAGGAAGCGACCCCTGGATGGCCTGAATGTGACGTTTGTTGGGACTCTTTGCGTGGTTGTACTCATGGACTTGTCCCGTCGGTGACGGCCGCCGCAGCGTCGCTGGCGCGGGTGGCCCGCTCGAGCGACGCCAGCGTGCCGGCGTTCGACAGGATACGGCGCGCTGGATCCTCGGCCGGGGCCAGGGCGCGGCTCAGGCTCTGGGCGATCTCGTCCCATTCCGGCAGCTCGGTCAGCCGCGGCATGTCGGCGCTCAGCCGGGCCACGGTGTCGGGGCGTTCGCTCCGGTAGGCGGCGATCATCAGGCGGACGGCATCGCGAAAGGCGAAGCTGTCTGGCCGCAGGTCCCAGTATTCGGAATAAAGCGCATGGGCGGTCTCGAAATCCTCGGCTTCGAAGGCGCGCTCGGCCCGCGTTTGCAATGCGCGGGCATCACCTTCCACCGGCGCCGTGCCGCCGCGGGCCGCCAACTCGCCCAGCAGGGCGGTCAGCTCGGCGTCCTCGATAGGCAGTGTCAGGATCGATGCCAGGTCCGAGGCCGCGTCGATCCGGCCGCTTTGCAGGTAGGCGGCGAGCTCGGTTTGGATCAGGTCCAGCGCAAGCTCGGGGGCGGGCTCCATGGCGCCCAGCTCCTCGGCGACAACCATGACCTCGCGCAGGTTGCGGGCCTCGCGCGCGGCGGCGGCTGTCATGCCGCGCTCGAGAAGGGTCTTGGCCAGTTGCCCCGAATGGGCGTGGAACATGCCGTCCAGTCTCCATTCCGCCTCGATATGGCTGTGCCCGTCGAGAAATGCGCTGAGCCCGATCCCGCCTGTGGCGCCCGCCTCGTAGAAAGCGGCGATCATGGTCTCGGCGCGGGCACGCGCGTTGTTGCGAACCGCAGGGTCATCGAAATCGCGCAGGATCTGGGCCAGGGCGGACAGCGCGCCGAGCGAATCGCCCGTCTCACGCGCGACCTCGGCCAGCAGGGACAGCCCGTCCAGCGCCACCTCGTCACCCCGCCAGGCCCAGCGGATCTGGTCCAGCAGGGCCCGTTGCTGATCGCGCCCCAGCGTGCCCGTGCCGCGTCCCAGCCGCACCAGGGCGATACGGGCACGGTGCGCATCGGCATCATCCCCGCGCGAGGCGCGCAGGTATCCTTCGAACGCCGTGAGGGGATCGCCGCGACGCTCGGCCACGCGACCCAGCCGCAGCCAGTATCCGGGCTGATCGGCCAGCGCCGGGATCTCGGGATACGCGGCGGCCAGCGCGGCGCCCGTGTCCCAATCTTCGGCCGCGATGGCGATATCCAAGAGCGTCGGCAGCACCAGGGACCGCAGCTCGACCGGCAGAGTGGGCAACGCGGCCTGCGCGGGCGTCAGCAGCGCGCGCGCCGCGTCGGTGCGTCCCATTTCCTGCGCCGCGTGGGCGCGCAGGGCCGCGGCGTCTTCCCACCCCTCGGTCGCGTCGAGCAGGGCGGCATCGTCGCGGTCGCCATCGACCAGCGAAAGCGTCGCCTGCAGCACCGACAGGCGGGCGCGCTGCGCGTCGGCCAATTTATTCTTGGGCAATCCTTCGATGACCGACCGCGATTCGGGAATCATCCCGCGCGACAGGTAGAGCTCGGCCAGCCCGATCATCGGCGCGACCGCGTCGCGATCCCCGTTCAGATCACCCAAAAGCGCACGCTCGGCTTCGAGAAAGTCAACGTTCCCGGCGTCTTGGAGGGTTAACGGGCCGCTGGGCGCAGGCAGGGTCACAGCCCCCACCGGAAGGGCCACCCATGCAAAAAGACAACATGCCAGTCGCGTAAACATATCAGGACGATTTCATTTATTCTTGAATTCGTCTAGGGATTAATCCAAGGATTGAAGGACAGTGTTGCAATTAATCCTTGCGATATCTGTCCGACCGGATGCCGGCACAGGAGGCCGCGATGAGCGAAACAAGTTACGTGGGCCTGTCCCAGCTGCGTGTTCTGCAACGCAAGCTGGACATCACCGCGAACAACATCGCCAACGCGAACACCGCCGGATTCAAGGGTGAACGCCCGGTTTTCGAGGCGGTCGAGGGCACGCGGGCCACCGGCCCGTCGGACACGCCGTCCAGCTTCGTGCTGGACCGGGGGTCCTATATCGACACCTCGGCGGGCGCGATCATGCGGACCGACAGCCCGCTGGATATCGCGCTGGGCGGCGAGGGCTGGCTGCAGTTCCGCACCCCCGAAGGCGAACAGGGATTCGGCCGCGACGGGGGCCTTTCGCTGGATCCCGAGGGCACGCTGGTCACCAGCGCGGGGGCGCAACTGCTCGATGCCGGAGGCGCACCGATCGTGGTTCCGCCGGGCGCCGGCCAGATCTCCATCGCGCGCGACGGGACGGTGACAACCCAGGACGGCAACGCCATCGCGCGCGTCGGCGTCTTCGATGTGCCCGATATCCAGAGCTACCGGCGTCTCGGCAACGGCGTGCTGGTGCCCCCCGACGGCGGCGCCCCCCAGGCCGACGAACTGGAGAACCCGGTGGTCCTGCAGGGGATGCTCGAATCCTCGAACGTGAACCCCGTGCGCGAGATGACGCGACTCATCGACGTGCAACGCGCCTACGAGCGCGCGAACGCCATGATCGACAATGCCGACAACCTGCAGCGCGACACGCTGCAGCGCATCGGCCGGTCGTAACCAGGAAGGATCGACAGGATGAAAGCCCTTGGAATCGCCGCCACCGGCATGATGGCCCAGCAGACCAATGTCGACGTCATCTCGAACAACATCGCCAACGCGAACACGACCGGCTTCAAGTCGTCGCGCGCGGCCTTCCAGGACCTGATCTACCAGTCCATGGAACGTGCCGGCGCCGCCACCTCTGAGGCCGGCACCGCCCGGCCCATCGGTGTCGATATCGGCCTCGGGGTGCAGACGGCAGGCACCGTGCGGCTGAACACCCAGGGCGGGCTGGTGCGCACCGACAACCAGACGAACATCGCCATCGACGGGCAGGGGTTCTTCGAGATCGAGATGCCGGATGGCACCCCTGCCTACACCCGCGACGGCACCTTCCAGCTGTCCGCCGAGGGCGAGCTGGTGACGATGCAGGGCTACCGCGTGCAGCCCGGGATCGTCTTCCCAGAGAACACCGTGTCGATCGAGATCAACGAGGAAGGCACCGTCCTGGCCTACGAGGACGGGGATCCCAACGCGATCGAGCTGGGCCAGATCACCATGGCGAACTTCATCAACCCGGCGGGCATGCGCGCCGTGGGCGACAACTTCCTGCTGCAGACCGAGGCCTCGGGCGAGGCGCAGGTCGCCGTGCCCGGCGATCCGGGCTTCGGGGTGCTGCGACAGGGCTTCGTCGAGTCGTCGAACGTCGACGTGATCCGGCAGATCACCGACCTGATCCAGGCGCAAAGGGCCTACGAGATGAACTCGAAGGCCATCGAGACCGCCGACCAGATGCTGAACGCCGCGAACCAGGTGCGGTGATGCGGCTGCTGACGATCCTCCAGGTCGCCATGGCGATCCTGCTCTTGCAGGCGACCGGCGCCTTTTCGGCGCCGCTGGAAGTGCTGATCGAGGAACGCGCGCGCCAGAGCTACGGCGCCGAGCTGCCCGAGGCCGGGCAGTTTGCGATCACCGTCAAGGATCCGCCGGTCGAGGACGTGGTCATGCTGGCCGACTTCTGGATGGATCCCGTCACCGGGCAGTTCCTGACCAACGCCGTCTTTCCCGACGGTGACGTGCGGCGCCTGTCCGGCCTCGCGCTGATCACCCTGCCGGTTCCGGTGCCGGTCCGCCGCATGATGCCGGGCGAAATCGTGACCGAGGCCGACCTGGACGTGGCCGACATGCCGCTGGGCCGTGTCGGCAGCTTTGCCGTCACCGACCGTGCCGCGATCGTCGGGATGGAGGTGCGGCGGATGCTGTCGCCCGGACGACCCGTGCAGGTACAATCCGTGATCGAGCCGCGCGTCATCGAACGCGGCGACCGCGTGGAAATCAGGTTCACAGACGGCGCCCTCTCGCTGACCGCGCCGGGCCGCGCGCTGGCCGATGCCCATCGCGGGCAGGACGTGCGCATCGTGAACCTCGTCAGCAACAAGCCCGTGAACGGCATCGCCGCCGCAGAAGGCATCGTGGAGATCGTGAGATGAGTCCCAAGACCCCCCTGTTCCTGGTCTGCCTGCTGGCGGGATGCTCCGCCGGACAGCATTTCGGGCGCGATCCGCACACCTCGGACCTGGTGCTGTCGCCGCAGACCATGCCCGAGGTCGCGCGCGTCTCCGTCCCCATGCCCGAGGCGGTGCAGGCCCCCACGCCCGTGGGCGCGGCACGCGCGTCGCTCTTCGCCCGCTCGACCGACAGCCTGTTCTCCGACCAGCGGGCGGACGACGTGGGCGACATCCTGACCGTCATCATTTCCATCGACGACGAGGCGCGGCTGCGCACCGCCTCGGACCGCGAACGCGGCGGCAGCGCCTCGGCCGGGTTCCCGACCTTCTTCGGGCTGGCGGGGCGGATCGCCGAACTGGTCCCCGGCTTCGACGATCTGCCCGCCGGCGAGGACGTGATCGAGGTCGGGGCGCGGTCTTCGGCTTCGGGCGAGGGGTCCATCGCCCGCAACGAGGAGATCAACCTCAAGGTCGCCGCGCTGGTGGTGCAGAAGCTGCCGAACGGCGCGCTGGTCGTCGCGGGACGGCAGGAGGTCAAGGTCAACAACGAACTGCGCGAGTTGCGCATGGCCGGGATCGTCCGGCCCGCCGACATCCGCAACGACAACACGATCCCCTACGAGCGTATTGCCGAGGCGCGGATCGCCTATGGCGGGCGCGGGGCGCTGTCGCGGACCCAGAGCCGCGGCTACGGCGAGGACGCGATGGACATAGTCTTGCCCTATTAATTCGTCCTTCCGCCATCGGATCTGACAGGATCCGCCGCAATGATCGGCCACCTTCGTCGCCACACGCGACCAAGGGGGCCTTTCTCGCATGAAGATGACTGTTGTGATTCTGGGCGTTGCGGCCCTGTCGCTCGTCGGCGCGGGATACGGTGCCGCCACGGTGCTGGCGCCGCCGCCGGCCGAGGTTTCGTCTGCCGAGACACCCGCCGAAGAAACCGCCGCGGCCGAGTACGCGGAGGAAAACAGCCACGGTGCCGGCCCGGAACCGGTCGCGTCCAAGGACAGCTACGAGGTCGCACAGGATCGTCTGCTCGTGCGGATCGGCCAGGTGAACGTGCCGGTCCAGAAAACACGGATCGTATCCTACGTGGTGGCGGATATCGCCCTGAAGGCGAGTGGTCCCCGCGCTGCCGACACGCTGACCCGGGTCGAATCCGCCGTCCGTGCGCGCGACGTGATCCTCGCCAAGATGCACGCCTTGGCGGAGCGACCGATTCTGCGCGGGGTCAATATCGACGACCGGGCGCTGGGGGCCGCGCTGACCGAAGCGCTGAAGCCCGAGTTTCCGGAAGTCGAGGACGTGGTCTTCGTCACCCTGCTGAAGCAGGACGTGCCGCGGATGTAATCGAACCCGACGGGTTCAGCTCCACCGATCTGACGTCTGCGATCCGCTTGGCGCCGCCTAGCGGACGCTGCGCACGGCCAGCGAATTGACTTGCGCGCCGGTCGCCAGGTGCAGCGCCGCGCCGGTCTGGGCAAAGCTGACACCCTCGACCCGCGTGCGTGCCAGCGTCTCGGACGCGACCTGCGCGCCTTCCGAATCGACGGCCGAGATCTCGACCCGAAGGGTGCCCGGGGGCACCGGCAGGCCCTGCGCGTCGCGCCCGTTCCAGGCCAGGTCGTGGATCTCCCCCGCGCTGGCGGCGCCCAGGTCAAGCTCGCGCACGAGGGTTCCGTCCTCGGCCAGGATCCTGGCGGTGACCTTGTCGGCGTCGGCCCCGAGTTCGAAGGCGGCCCCGAACCCGGTGTCGCCAAGCGTCACGGTATCCGACGCGACCAGCACGTCGCGACCCATGAGGTCGAGGTCGGACCGGGCTGTGGCGCCTTGAAGTTGTTCGAGGACCGCTTCGAGGTTGCGGTTGGTCGCGACGCCCTGCTCGACCTGGCTGAGCTGCGCCAGTTGCGAGACGAACTGGGTCGAATCCATGGGTTTCAGCGGATCCTGGTTTGAGATCTGCGCGGTCAGAAGGGTCAGGAACTGCTGATACTGTTCGTCCAGCTTGTCCGATGCCTTCTGCGCGGCGGTCTGGTTCGGTGTACCGGCGCTGGCCTGGGTCGCTGTGCTGTCGATCATCGTCGGCTCCTTCAGGTAAGGATGTTCAGGCTGCGCGTGGAGGGGATGCGCGAGACGGGGGACGGTGTGTCTTCGGGTGCGGCGGGGTCACTGCCCAGCACGGCGGCGCCGCGCGTGAACGGCCCGTCGCGTTGGGGCGTGCCTTGTCCGCTACCCCGGTCGAACCCTTGGAAATCAAGGTCCGCCGCCTCGGTTTCCAGCCCGCGGGCGTGCAGTGCCTGCATCAGCGCGTCGCGGTCGTTGCGGATCATGGCCAGCACCGGGGCCTGTTCGGCGCGGACGACGATCTGGAGGCGACCTGCCTCGGACTTGGCGATCTCGATCTCGAGCTCGCCGATGCCGTGGGGGCGCAGCTCGATCCGCATCTTGCCATCGCCGATCTCGGCCGAGCGGATCTGGCGCGCCACGTGTTGCGGCAACTCCGGCGAGGGGGTGGGCTGTCCCTGCGGCGCGGGGGCCATGGCCTGCGTCGGAAGCGGTTGCTGCGGACGGGGGACGAACTCGGCCGGCGGGAGGGGGGCGGGAGCGCCGTCGACAACTGGCTGCGCCGTGGCGCCGCCCGTGCCCTGCTGCGCCACGATCTGTGCGAATCCCGTCGGCATGGCGTCGGGCTTGGGTGCAGCAACCGGCATAGGCTGTGCACCCTGGGGCATAATCCGTGCGCCGTCCGGCGCAAGCTGTGCCCCGTCCGGCGCAATCTGTGCACCCGTCGGTGCGGATTGTGCAGCGTTCGGCACGGGCTGTGCACCGGCTGTCGGCCAGTCGGTGGACACCTGCGCTGCGCCCGGAACGGTCGGCTGCGCGACCGCCTGTCCCGCGGCAGGTTGCAGCGCGAGCGGCCCGGCGGCGGCGACCTGGGGTCTGCCGGTGGCATCCGACCGCTCGGGGCCGCGCGGGGCAACCGGCGCGATACCCATAGGGGGCGAGAACGCGGCGGGCGCCAGGGCTGCGAGCTTCGGCGCCACGAGCCGGCTCAGCGACTGGGCAAGGTCCGCGCCTTCGGGAAGGGACAATGCAGAGACGATTTCCGCCTGAACTGGAGAATCCAGCGTGGCGATGGCGGCGGCCAACTGGGCGCCGAGGGTTTCGGCATCCGGGATGCTTCCGTCTCCGAGGCTCTCGATTCCCGCCAAGACCTGCTCTCGCAATGTCTCGGACAGCTCGGCCGGAAGGGCCGAAAGGGTCTCGGCCAGCACCGCATCCAGCGCGTCTGGATCGGACTTGGGCGTTCCGCTTTCGCCGGTCGTCATGCTCTTTTCGGCGGGGCTGGTCAGCCCGGTCACCAATGCGTCGAACCCGGTGGCGGTCTGCGCGGTGGTGTTGCCGGACGGCCCTGTGGCCGCGTTGCCCGCGGTTGGGGAAAGGATGTTCATGCCGTGGTCACGGGATCAGTTGATCCGGGATCTGGCGTCCACATCCGCCGTGCCGCGGTTTGCCATGGCATAGCGCGTGGCGATTTCGGTGCTGATGTCCTGAAGCGACAGGCGCGCCCGGGTGGCGGGCAGCGACGGGCGGCCGCGCGCCGCGTCGGTGCGGGGGGCCGCGCCACGGACCGTGCCGGCGCGGGACCAATGGGCCCGGAACAGGTCCGACATGCCCTTGCAGAATGCCACGGGATCGAGCCCGAGCGCGCGGGCCGCGTCGCCTTCGGCCTTGAGCGCGTAGAGGGAGGCCAGTTCCATCAGGACGGCATCGCGCCGGGCGGCCGGCATGGGCGCGCGGGCGACCATGGCGATGGCGAGCTCCGCCACCGCCTGGCCTGCCGCGTGGGACAGATCGTCCAGGGCAGCCTCATGGCGGATCAGAATGACAGCGCCGTAGGGCACGTCCACGTCCAGCTCTTCGGCGATGGCGTCACCCAGCGTGATCCCCGACACGAGGTTCGTGTCTTCGGACAGGGCGCGGGGTTGGACCTGAGTTTCGTCGATGGTCAGAAGAACGCTCTCGACCGGCACGAAGTGGGAAAGAAGCCGATCGAAGGTCTCTGCCCGGGCCGGCGCACACGGACGCACCGCACCGTCCCACAGAGCGTGGAGAAGGGTTTTCATTGTCATTGTGACCGCCTGTATGGTCTGCCTTTATGCCGCGCCTTATTTTTGTTCTGACGCGATTGCTCTGAACATGGCGAAATGCTGCCGACAAATCCAACCATTACGAGCGGGTCTTTACCTGACGCGTCGAAAACGTTGCGACTTTGTCACGGGCGACCGGAAAGACGGCGGCCGAGGAACGATTTCTGTGTATAAATCGCCCGGGAAATCCAATCACCTTGCGAATTCACGCGCGCCTTTCCAGGGCCTGTACACTCACTGCGGCGCGCGAAGTCCCATCAGTTGACGACGTTGGAGATCCGGATCGAGATTCGGCGGTTCTCGGCTGCGAACGGGTCGGCCAGGTTGGCGGGCTGGGTCGCGGCCACGCCGCTGACGCCCCCGATCTGCGTGACATCGACACCGGCTTCGATCAGCAGACGCCGCGCCACGTTGGCCCGGTCGGCCGACAGTTCCCAGTTAGAGTAGCCGGAGCCGTCGCCGAACTGCGTCGCATCGGTATGACCGATGATCTGCACCGCGCCGTCTTCATCCGCCAGCGACTCGCCGATCGCCAGGATCAGCGCGCGGGCGTCGGGGCGGATGTCGGACCGGCCCCGGGCGAACAGCGACCGGCGCTCCACGTCGACGACCTCGACGATCATGCCGTTCCCATCGCGGCTGAGTTTCACCGACGCCGCCAGCTCCTCGGGGAGGTCGGCCTGTTCCAGCCGTTCGAGGATCTCGGTGCGCATCTGGTCCAGCCGTTCTTCCGCGGCGGCCTCGGCCCGTTCGCGGGCTTCTGCCTCGGCCTGCTCCTGTTCGGTGCGGCGATTGCTTTCATCCAGCATCTGGGCGGCAGGGTTGGCGGGATCCTCGCTCGAGGGCAGGTATTCGACCACGACATCGGGCGGCGTGTCGCGCATCCGGCTGTCGAAGACGCGCAAGGGCGAGCCCTCGCCGAAAGAAGGCCCGGCGCGGCCGCCATCGGCCGGCCCGCCATCCAGCAGCGCGCCGGGCGACACCATGGGGCGCAGGTCCGACCCGTCGCCGGCCGCCTTGCCGGTTTCCGACACGGTCGGCGTGAAGTAGTTGGCCAGCCCGCGCAGCTTTTCCTCGTCGGACGCGGCGAGGATCCACAACAGCAGGAAGAAGGCCATCATCGCGGTCATGAAGTCCGCGTAGGCGACTTTCCAGCCGCCACCGTGGTGGCCTTCGTGCGCGTCTTCCTCGACGCGCTTGATGATGATCGGGGCGTTCTGCTTGTTGGGCATGGCGGCGGCCTTTCACTGGCTCCGGCTGGACCGGCGCGTCAGGAGGCGCCGCGGCCGCTGCGCTGGCTTTCGCGCTGGTACGTGCCGAGCCCGGCCTTACGGGCATACTCGGCCTTGCGCTCGGAATAGGACGGCGCGACCAGCGGCATGGACGCGGGCAGGTTGAAGGCCGCGCGGTATTCATCCTCGGTCATGTCGTGCTCGGCGCCCAGGTGCCGCTTGAGCATCTTGAAGCCCTTGCCGCAGCACAGGCAGTAGATCTTGTCGTTGGTGACGGACTGATCGACCGGCAGCGCGGGGGTGCGCGGGATCGCCAGGCCCGCCGCGGCGGGCTGGGTCAAGGCCGGTTGCGCGGGGATCGCGGTGCCGCCACGCAGGCGGTGCACGAACTCGATGATCTGGTCCTGGGTGACGTCGCTGCGCTGGGCATAGCCCGCGGCAATGATCGCGATACAGTCGTCGCTGAGGGGAGAAGTGGACATCAGAATGCCTCCGATAGACGATTGATCATGCATTCTGCAATCAAGGGTGCCGGAACACCGTGCTGCGACCCGTTTCGTTCTTGTAGGACCGCCTCAATACTTGGTCTATTGTAAGGATATTCTTGCCCGTTTCAACTTAATCTTGCCATAAATTTCCGATTAGCGCGTTTGTTGCGCACTGAACACGTCCAGCCCGGGCGCGCGGCCCGACCAGAGAGACCCCTCCGCACCCTCCGAGACCGTATGTGCGACCATCGCGCTGAGAAAACCGGTGGCGACCAGGCTCATCGCCGCGAGAAACGGCACCCGCAGGCCGTGGCCCAGGCGACGGGTGACGGCGCGGGCGCGGTCGGGCAGGGGGAAGCCCAGCGGTTTCGACGGCGTCACGAACAGGCCCGATTGCAGCAGCGCTACCCGGGCGGGGCGAGGCATTTCAGTCACGAAATCGGCCGGAAACAGCTCGGCCGGCATGTCGATGGCGGTGAAGCGCAGGTCGGTGCTGCCCAGCGCCGCGGCGGAGATATGGATCGACCCCAGGTCATCGCGGAGCATGACGTCGCGCAGGAGGGTGGGCACACCGTTCGACGTTTCCGTTTCCAGCCGGACCCGTTCGCCCACGCGGCGCAGGGTGGCGCGCAGCTCGACCGGCGGGGCGGGCGGCGCCGGCGGCGCGGGCCTTTCGGGTTCGGCGGGTTGCGGCGGGCGGTATCCTTTGGGCGGCGACGTGGGCGTCGGCGGCACGGGGCTGCGCCGTTCGGCCAGGGGGAAGATCTTGCGGACCGACCGGCGGGCGGACAGCGAGCGCGACCCGTGCGACGACGGGTCGACATCGGCGCAGACTTCTTCCGGGTCGAGCCCCTCGTCCCGGGCGAAGCGGAAGTTCAGGTCATAGTCGACGGCGCGTTCCAGCAGGTCGGCGTCGCGGGTCAAGATCCGCAGCAGGGCCGATTCCTGCGAGAACAGCAATGACCGCTCGGGAAAGCCATCGACCGCGGGATTGGTCTCGAACCCGCCCAAGGGGCGACCCAGCACCCGGGCGATGCGGGCCAGGACCGTGTCTGACTCGTCCTCGTGAAACAGCACGAACTCGCACGTGCCCTCGGCATCCAGGCACACGGCCAGGCGAATGTCCGCGGGCCAGTCGCGCGCGGCCTGCGCCACGTCGGCCGGATCGTAGAAATAGGCGAACGCGTCCAGGGGGTCCTGGGCGGCGCCGACTTTTCTTGCAGAAACAGCACTATTCATAACGGTGCCCTTCGTTTTGGCCGATTTATTCTTGATTTATTCTTCTGCATCAAGATTTTTATCTTCAGAACCGTCGATCACATGGACAGGCGCTGCACTTATGACACTCATCCTTGGAATTCTGATCGTGTTCGGCTTGGTCTTCGGTGGCTTCATGCTGTCGGGCGGCAAGATGGACATCGTTATTTACGCCCTGCCCTACGAAGGGATGATGATCGGTGGCGGGGCCATCGGGGCCTTTGTCATCGCCAATTCGTTCGGGGTGGCCAAGCAGTCGGCCAAGGGCATCATCCGCGTGATAAAGGGGCCGCAGTGGAAGGCGCAGGATTACAACGACCTGCTGAGTCTGATGTACGAGCTGGCCCGCGTCTATCGGCAGAAGGGCATCGTCGCCATGGACCCGCATGTGGAGGACCCGCACAGCTCGGAGATCTTCCAGCGCTATCCGAAGATCCTGAAAGATCACTTCGCCATCGACCTGATCACCGACAGCTTTCGCATGGTGTCCATGCAGTTCGATGACCGTTACCAGATGGAAGACCTGGTCAACCGCAAGATCAAGAAGCACCACCACGAAAGCTTGGTTCCGGCGAGCGCGATCCAGACCATGTCCGACGGCCTGCCCGCCATCGGAATCGTCGCGGCGGTGCTGGGCGTCATCAAGACCATGTCCTCCATCGACCAGCCGCCCGAGGTGCTGGGCAAGATGATCGGCGGTGCGCTGGTCGGCACCTTTCTGGGCGTGTTCCTGGCCTATTGCATGGTCGCCCCCATCGCCGGGCGCCTGAAGCAGATCGAGGAAGAGGACGGCGCCTTCTACGCCGTGATCCGCGAAGTGATCGTGGCCATCGTCTCGGGCCATCCGCCGTCGGTCGCGGTCGAGATCGGGCGCGGCAACATCCCGACGGTCAAGCAGCCCGACTTCTCGACGGTGGAAGAGGCGCAGCGCGCCCTGCCGGCGGCGTGATCCGCGCGGCCGTCCTTCTGATCCTGTTGTCGGGCGGGGCGGCCTTCGCCGCCGCGCCCGAAGCGCCGCCGACCGACGGGACCGATGCGGCCGAGGAAGACGCCGCACGGGGTCTTCCCGCGTCGATGCGCAAGCACGGCGTCATCGGGCATATTCCGTCGGAAGGCGACTACAACATTCTCGACCCCGGCATCCTGACCGACATGCGGTCGGCCCTGATCCTGCTGGGTGAAGGCGCGGCCGAATGAGCCGCAAGCGCGGATCGGGGCTTGAGACCCTGATGCGCCTGCGTCGCCACCGGGTGCAGGAGATCGGGCGCGAGCTGGTCGATCTGGACGCGGCGATCAGGCGGCACGAATCCGACAAGCGCGCGCTGGCCGAAACCCGCTTTGAACGGGCGGACCAGGATCTGCCCGAGGCCGCCCGGTTCACCGCCGATTTCGTTCGTCACGCGGGTGCATTGCTGCGCGCCCAGGAAGCCGAGATAGAGAAGCTGGAAGAGACCACGCGCGAGGCCCAGGCGCAGTTGCGCGATGCGTTCATCGACCTCAAGCGGATCGAGTTGACGCACAAGGCGCAACAGGCCCGCGAGCGGCGCCAGCGCGACCGCCGCGAGACACAGGTGATCGAGGAACAGACCCTGATGCGCTGGGGCCGCGACGATTGAGCCGCGGTTCCGGGAAGCGATCAGGCCGAGAGGGTTTCCACCGTCAAGTTGCCGTTGGTGTAGACGCAGATATCCGACGCGATATCCATGGCGCGGCGGGCGATGGCCTCGGCGTCCATATCGCTCTCCATCAGCGCGCGGCCGGCGGCCAGGGCGTAGTTGCCGCCCGACCCGATGGCCGCGATGTCATGCTCGGGCTCCAGCACGTCGCCCGCGCCGGTAATGACATAGAGATCCGACCCGTCCGACACGATCAGCATCGCCTCGAGCTTCTGCAGGTACTTGTCGGTGCGCCAGTCCTTGGCCAGCTCGACCGCTGCGCGCTGCAACTGACCGGGCGTCGCTTCAAGCTTGGTCTCGAGCCGTTCGAGCAGGGCGAAGGCATCGGCGGTCGATCCCGCGAAGCCGGCGATCACCTCGCGGCCGCCCGGGCTGATCCGGCGCACCTTGCGCGCGGTGCCCTTGATGACGGTGTCGCCCAGGCTCACCTGTCCGTCGCCCGCGATCACCACGCGCCCGCCCTTGCGCACACCGACGATGGTGGTGCCGTGCCAGCCGGGAAAGTCGGTATCGGCCATGAAAGCTCCTTTCGGGAATTCGGTTGGCTTTCATATGGACCCGGGCCGACGGCTTGCCAACCGGCGTGCATCGCGGAGGCGCGCCATGGCTGACGCGCGCGTGCTGCGGATCTTCTACCACCGGCAATTGCTGGAGCGTGCGCGGGCGGGCGGGCACAACTACACCAACCGGATCGACGCGGCGCTGCGTTCGCGCGGGTGGCGGGTGGAATTGTGCCTGGACTCCGACGCGGCGCGGGTGGCGTCGCTGGCGCGGCCGGGACGGTCGCTGTTCCACATGGCTCCGCCGCTGGGCGCGCGGTCGCTGACCACGCGGCTGGCCTACTGGTATCCGTTCTGGCGGATCGAGGCATCGGCGAAGCGGTGGGAATGGGACGTCGCGCAGGCAAGGTTCGACCCCGAGGCGGTGGATCCCGAGGCGGCCGCGCGGTTTCGCACCTGGCGGCGGGGGCAGCACCTGAAGGGCGTGCAGGCGACCGGCGACGCCGTGTTCGTCCCGCTTCAGGGTCGTTTGCAGGAGGCCCGGTCGTTCCAGACCATATCGCCGCTGGCCATGCTGGAGCAGACGCTGGCCCATACCGGCCCGCGCCGCGTGGTGGCGACCCTGCACCCGAACGAGACCTATTTGACGGCCGAACGCGCGGCGCTGGACGACCTCGCCGCGCGCCACCCGCGATTGCAGGTCAGCGCCGCGCCGGCGGACCGGGTGCTGGGCGAGAGCGGGCTGGTGGTCACCCAGAACTCGTCGGTGGCGCTGCTCGCCTACCTGCTGGACCTGCCGGTGATCCTGTTCGGGCAGATCGACTTCCATCACATCGCTTTGAACGTGGCCGAGCTGGGCGTGGCCGGGGCTTTCGCCCGCGCGGCGGACCACCGCCCCGATTGCGCGCGCTACCTGTTCTGGTTCTTCCGGATGAACGCCATCGACGCGGCGGCCGAGGATGCCGAGGCGCAGATCCTGCGCCGCTTCGCCGATCACGGCTGGACGTTCTGAGCCCGCAACGCAAAAGCCCCGGCGCGATGGCCGGGGCTTGAGGAATTCCGCGATCGGGGCCGGATCAGATCGATTCGGTGATCCAGTTCTGCAGCGCGGCCTTGGGGGCGGCGCCGATCTTGTTGCTGACGACCTGGCCGTCCTTGAACAGGAACAGCGCCGGGATGCCGCGAACGCCCATCTGCGCGGGGGCGTTGGGGTTCTCGTCCACGTTGACCTTCACGATCTTCACGCGGCCTTCCATCTCGGACGAGATCTCTTCCAGGGCGGGGCCGATCTGTTTGCAGGGGCCGCACCATTCGGCCCAGAAATCCACCACCACGGGCAGGTCTGCATTCTTCACTTCGGCGTCGAAGGTGTCGTCGGTGACGGCTACGGTGGCCATTGGTCTCTCCTTCAGGAACGGTCGTCCCGAGATAGGGACCGGCAGCGGACGGGTCAAGATTGCCCGGCGCGGGCGAAGGCGGTTCGCACCAGCTCGGGGGGGAGCGGCATCAGCCGCGCCGTCGCGGTCCAGAGCAACGCGGTCTCGATCCGGCGGCCGGGATAGATGGCCGCCAGCGCGGCGTCATACGCGCCCATCTGCCGCAACAGGCCCTCGGGCACGGTGTCTGGCGTGTCGGGCACCTGTGCGTTCGACTTGTAGTCCACCGCCAGCACCCGGTCGGCGGTGACCAGAAGGCGGTCGATGGCGCCGGTCAGGGCGCGACCATCGGGCAGGCGCCCGGCGATGGGCACCTCGGTCAGCGCGTCGGGCGCGAAGAGATCGGCCAGCCCGGGCGCGTCGATGACGGTTCGCGCGGCGGCCAGGCGGTCGTCGCGCTCGGCCTCGCCGAGGTCCGGCAGCAGCGCGGCGGCAACACGGTCCCAATCGGCGCGGGACACCTGGGGCAGGTATTCCAGCAGCAGGTGCAGGTCGGTGCCGCGCGCGCGAGCCGCGTCACTGTCCAGCGCGTCGGCGGGGACCTCGCCCGGCAGGACCTTGGCGCCGCCCAGGTCCGAGGGCCGCAGCAGCGCCGGCGCGGCGGGCGGCGGACCGGCGGGCGTGTCGATCCAGCCGGGCAGGTCGTGTTGGGGCGTCTGAGGGTCACGGGTGGCGTGCTGCACCTCGGTCAGCCCGGTCCAGTCGCCCGTGGCGAACCGGAGCCCGTCGCCCGCCGGCGTGTCCAGCGGCGCGGTATCGAGCCTTCCCAAGCCCGCGGCGAGCTGGGGATACCACCGGCCATCCGTCTTCTCGGCATCCCCCGCGCCGCAGAGGATCAGCCAGAACTGCGCACGCGTCATCGCGACGTAGAGCAGGCGGTCCCGCTCGGCCGCCGCGGCCTGGTCCAGCGTCGCGTGGGCGTCTTTCAGCACCGGCGGGCGCGCATCCTTTCCCTGTTTCAGCAGCCGGCCCGTCCCGTCGGGCACGGGCCAAAGCGGATCGTCGATATTGCGCGGCTGGCCCGTGGTGTCGGGCAGGATGACGATGGGCGCCTCGAGCCCCTTGGCCCCGTGCACCGACATGATCCGCAGGTTGCCGCCCGCCGATTCCGACTGCCGCTTGATCGCGATGTCGTCGCTGGTCAGCCACGACAGGAAGCCAGTGAGGCTGGGGATCTCGGACCGCTCGTAGCCCAGCGCCTGCGACAGGAGCGCGTCGATCGCCTCTTCGCATTCGGGGCCGAGGCGCCCCACCAGCCGGGCCCGACCCCCGTGGCGCGTCAGGATCCGGTCGATCAGCTCGAACGGGCGCAGGAAATCGGCCTGACGGCGCAGGTCGTCGATGATGGCCATGGTTTCGGGATAGGCGTCGCGCCCGTCGCGCAGGGCGTGCCACAGGATGCGGCTGCCGCGATGCGCCGCCAGCGTGAAAAGATCCTGTTCGCTCCACCCGAAAAGCGGCGAGCGCAGGGCGGCGGCCAGCGACAGGTCATCCTCGGGCGTGGCGAGGAAGGACAGCAGGGCGGCGATATCCTTGACCGCCAGTTCGGCCATCAGGGTCAGCCGGTCGGCTCCGGCCACGGGAATGCCGCGCGCCTTGCAGGCCCGGATCGTCAGGTCGAACAGCGGCCCGCGCGAGCGGAACAGGATCAGGACATCGCCCGCCTGCACCTTGCGCCGTTCGCCGTCGCGCCCGGGGTCGGGGATGGTCTCGGTCCCGATCATGGCGGCGATGGCATCGGCGACATGACCGGCCAGTATCGCGCGTTCGTCCCGCGGGGACACGCGGTCCAGCGGATCGTCGAAATCGGTGGGCGGGTCGGTGTCGGGTTTCGGCACCGCGGGCCAGAGATCGACACGACCGGGCAACTGGTCGCGGAAGGCGATATGCTCCATCCCCTGCCCGTCGAATACCGCGTCCACCGCCCGCAGGATCGCGGGGGCGGAGCGGAAGGAATGCAGCATGTCGCGCCGGTCCATCCGCCCGTCGCCCAGCTGGGCGGAGAACCGGTCGTGCATCCGGTCGAAGCCTTCCGGGTCGGCGCCTTGGAAGGAATAGATCGACTGCTTCTTGTCGCCCACGACGAACAGGGTGCGGCGGGTCGCCTCTTCGGTCCCGTCGCCGGCGGTGATCTCGCCCGCCAGTGCCTCGATCATCTGCCACTGGGCCGGGGAAGTGTCCTGCGCCTCGTCCACCAGGATATGGTCGATCCCGCCATCCAGCCGGTAGAGCACCCAGCGCGCCACGTCGCTGCGCGTCAGCAGGTCGCGCGCGCGCAGGATCAGGTCATCGAAATCCAGCCAGCCACGCGCGGTCTTGGCCCGCTCGTAAAGCGGCAGGAAGGCGGCCGCGAAGTCCTGCAGGGCAAGATTGCGGGCGACCTCGGCCAGGCCCATGCGGGCCTCCCGCGCGGATTCGACCCGTGTCATCAGGTCGTTCAGCGCGTCCACATCCGCGGGGTCCATCGCCTTGCGGCAGCCCGCCGTGGGGATGCTGCCGATCTTGGCGCTGAAGGGCTCTTTCGCGCTTGCGCCGGTCAGCAGGACGGATTCGAGCGCCTCGCAGGCCGCAAGCGTCCCGGTGCCCGCCGCGCGCAGCTTGTCGGCATTGCCCTGGTCCGTCGGCTTGTCGCTGGCGGCCATGGCCGTGACCACCCGGTCGATCAGGTCCGCCGTGCCCGGGTCGAAGACCTGCGAAACCAGCCGATCCTCGGTCAGCGTCTCGGGGATCTCGAACAAGCGACACAATTCGGGGCGATCCAGCGGCGCGCGAAAATGGTCGCGCTGGGCGACCAGCGCCGCGACCGTGCTGCCGATGTCCGAGCCGCCCAGGGCCCTGGCGAGCGCGCGCACCGTGTCGGGCTGCCGTTCGGCCAGGTCCTCGAGGCAATCGCCGCGCAACAGCTCGGCGCTGCGGTCGTCCATCTCGGCGAACTGGGGGCTGACCCCGGCTTCGACCGGGAAGCGGCGCAGCAGGATGGCGCAGAACGAGTGAATGGTCTGGATGCGCAGGCCGCCCGGCGTCTCGACCGCCTTGGCGAACAGCCGCCGGGCGGCCGACAGCGCGTCGTCGGTGACGGTTCCACCGCCGGTCAGGCGCTGCAGCGCCGCGCGCAGGTCGGCGTCGGGCAGCATCGACCAGCCGCCCAGCGTCTTGAACAGGCGGTTCTGCATCTCGGACGCGGCGGCCTTGGTATAGGTCAGGCACAGGATGTTCTGGGGCGCCGTGCCGCCCAGCAGCAGCCGCGCCACCCGGTCGGTCAGAACCCGCGTCTTGCCCGACCCCGCATTGGCCGACAGCCAAGTCGAGCGGTCGGGCTGTGCCGCCGCGATCTGGCGGCGGGTGGCGTCGTCGATCGAGGGAACCGTCATGTGAGCTTTTCCGGTGTGGCCGGGTCCGAGATGTCCCATTCGCCGTAGCGCGCCAGGTGGTCGAAATCGAAGGCGTAGCCCATGGTTTCCATCGCCCGCCGCGACTGGAAGCCCTTGTCGGGGTCTGCATAGGCCTGAAGCAGCCGTTGCAGCATCTGCGTGGCCTCGTCCGGGTCCAGCCGAACCTGCTTTTCCTTGGGATCGTCCCACCGCAGCGGGAACAGGCGCCACTTCGCGGGGCTGCCCAGTTGCACGTGGCCCGCGTGCGAGACCTCGCGCGCGGGCAGGTCGGTGAAGGCGCCGGCCTCGGCCATGGCGGCCTCGATCAGGACCTGAGGGTCATAGTGGCGGATCTGCTTGTCGGTGGGCGCGGTCCCGGTCTTGTAGTCCAGAACGACCAGCGTGCCGTCCTCGTGCAGGTCGATCCGGTCGGCGGTGCCGCGAAGGGTGACATCGGTCCCGGGCACCCGCCATTCGCCCCGGATCTCCAGCCCCGCCGGGCGGGCGACGGCGCGATGGGCGGCGTCGGCATCGACGAACCAGGGCGCCACCTGTTCCAGCCGCGTCAGCCAGTTCAGGCGCGTGGCGACCCACGGCACCTCGGTCTCGAGATGCGCGCGGGCGAGGTCGACCAGCTTCGCGGCGGCGTCGGGGTCATCGGGGGCGACGGTCTGGACGTAGTCCTCGAAAATCGCGTGGGTCGCGGTGCCGCGGAGCCGCGCGTCGGGGTCCTTGCGCAGCGGGTCGAGCGCGCGAAGCCGCAGCACCCGGCTGGCGTAGATGGCGTAGGGGTCGCGCACCAGTTTCTGGATGTCTGTGACGCTGAGCCGGGTGGGGCGCGCGGCGGCGGGCGGGCAGGGCGCGGGCCGCGGGGCGGTGGGCACACGGGTCACCCGCGCCTCCATGGCCCGCGCGTGGCCGAGCCAGATCCGTCCGCGACCGCGCATCTGCGACACGGCGTCGGGGCCCCCGGTGCCGGGCAGGCCCGCCATGAGGTTCAGAAGGCGGTTCAGCCAGCGCGACATGACGGTTTCCGCCTCTGCGTCGCGGGTGGCGCGGGTCATCAGGACCTCGCGTCCGCAGACTGCCTGCTGGAAATCGTGCGCCGACAGGCCGATGCTGCGTTCAGGAGACAACAGGCCCAGTTCCGCCCGCATCCGGCGGTTCAGCCACGGATCGGGGCCGGGCGGTTCGGGCCATGTGCCCTCGTTCAGGCCGCCCAGAACGACCACGTCGGCGCCCTGCACCCGCGCCTCGAGCGTGCCCCAGATCAGGACGCGCGGATCGGCGGTGACGGCATCGCGGACGGGCCTTGCGCGCAGGATGGCGTCGATCAGCGCGCGGTAGTTGGCGAGTGTCATTTCGCCCCCTGCCGCCGCCTGCTCGGACAACGTGCCGATCTCGGCCAGCGCGGCTTCTCCCGCGGTCTCTTGCCACAACTCGCCCGTACTTGCGCCCGCCGGGCCGCGCGCCAAGGCCTCGGTCAGGGCGACGTGATAGGCGACCATGTCGGCCAGCGGCCCGGTGGTGCAGTCCTCGGCGGCCAGCACCGTGTCGCAGATCCAGTCGAGCCACGCTTCCGCGCCCTCGATCCCGGCGGTTTCGGCCCATTGCCGCAGGTCGTCGGCGGTGGGGTGCGGCGGGCCGGCGCGGCGCAGCCACAGCTCCAGCTCGCGCGTGCGGCGCAGGTGGGGGCCGCGATCGGCTCCGGTATGGACCAGCGGGTGCTTCAGCACGGTCAGCAGCGTTTCGGGCGTCGCCGCGCGGCCCAGCAACCCGGCGGTGTGGCGCAGCAGGCGCCCCGGCGCCGAGAGCGACAGGGGCTGCCCCGCGCTGTCGTCCGGGGTGATGCCCCAACGGTCCAGCGCGGCGGTCACCTGCCGGGCAAGCGTCCGGTCGGGGGTGATGAGCGCGACCGTCTGGCCCGCGTCCACCGCCGCGCGCAGACGCAGGGCGATGGCCAGCGACTCGGTCCGGGGATCGGGCGCTTCGAGCAGGCCGAGACCCTGGCTCGCCACCATGAGGTCGCCCAGGCCAGGGCCGTCGCGCAGCCATCCGTCGGTGACCGGGGCCGGGCGCAGGGCCATCGAGACCAGGGCACGGCGCGCCGGAACAGGGTCTGTTTCGGTCCAGCGCGCCACCGACCGGGGCGGCATGTCCAGCGCGCGGGCCAGGTCGGCAAAGCGGTATTGCGGATGGTCCTCGGCGCCGGTGTCGTGGGCCAGCCCATCCCACAGGTCCGGCCCCATCTCGAAATCGAATCCGGGCAGGATCACCGCCCCCTGCGGCAGGCGCGCCACGGCCTGCATGAGCAGGGATGTCGTGCCGCGCGACCCGGTGGAGCCCGCGATGAGGATCGGGTCCGAAGGCGGCGTTGCGGCCCAGCGGCGGATCAGGCCCTCGACCAGCTGGCGCTGGCGCGCGTCGGGATCGGGCGTCGCGCCGGGCTGGAAATAGCGTTGGACGAGGTCGATGAAGGCCAGCGCGCGTTGCCAGTGGCCGGACTGGTCGCTGATATCCAGGTTGCGCAGGGCGCCGGGGCCGACGCCCTCGGCCTGCATTTCCGACATGAGCGCGGCAAGGCTGTCGGCCAGGTCATACGCTGCGCTTTGGGCTGCGAGGTCGGGCGAAGTCTCCAGCAGACGGGCGGTCAGCTGGGCCAGTTCCAGCCGCCGGCCCAGCGGATGGGCGGGCTGCGGCAGGCCCGCCATCACCGCGTCGGCGCCCAGGTCGGTGATCAGCTCGACCCGGGGCAGGATACGCAACGGCCCGTCGGCGAGCCGCGCCATGACCGCCGCCTGCATCCGGGCGCTGTTGACGATCAGGCGGACGCGCCCCCAATCCTCGGGCGCCCGGTCCTGCATCCGCGACTCCAGCCCCGCGACCAGCTCGGCCGCGAAATCGGCGCCCGGGGGAAGGCCGAACAGGCGCGGGGTGTCCTGCGGCTCAAACATCGCTCAACAGGGCCTCCGCTGCCGTGATTCCCTTAGGGTGGCCCACATCGGCCCAGTGGCCGGGATGCTCAATCCCGTGCAACGCGCCGCGTGCGGCGAGGTCGGTCCAGACCTGCGACAGCGAGAAGACGGCGTCGGGGTAGTCGCCCAGAACCGCCGGGTCGATGATCTGCGCGCCGGTGAAGACCAGGTCGCCGCCGCGCGACAGGGCGCCGTCGTCGGACATGCCGAAATCACCTGCGCCGTCACGGCCATGGGTGCGGGAGCGCGGCACTGTCATCAACAGCGCGCCCATGCCGGGCCGCCACGCCTGCGCCAGCGCGGTCAGCGGGTTCGGCCCGGTCCAGACCGCGTCGGTGTTCAGGGTCACCACCGGACCGTCGCCCAGCAACGGCAGCGCGTGGCGCAGGCCCCCGCCGGTGTCGAGGATCTCGGGCGTCTCGTGCGAGACCGCGACATCCCGGGATCGCAGGTGCGGGATGATGGCGTCGGGCTTGTAATGCACGTTCGCCACCAGCCGGGTGGCCCCGGCGGCGCGGCAGAGATCGATGGCGTGGTCGATCAGCGGACGACCCGCGACCTCGACCATGGGCTTGGGCCGGTCTCGGGTCAGCGCGCCCATGCGCGTGCCGAACCCAGCCGCGAACAGCATCACGGGAAAGGGAAACGCGCCAGTCATCGGGCGGGCGCCGGGATCAGCGACTGCACGCGTTCGCGCACGTCGTGCAGCGCGGGATGGTCAAGATCGCGTTGCAGGTCGGCCCAGACGCGGGGCAGGTGGGCGAGGTATCCGGGCTTGCCCCGATCCTGCGCCAGCCGCGCAAAGATCCCGAGGATCCGCAGGTGGCGCTGGGCGGCCTGCGCGGCATAGGCGGCGCGGAATTCTGCGGTGTCCAGCCGGCGGGCGCGGGTGAAGCGGTCGATCATCTCGTCCTCGATACCCGGCGCCGGGCTGCGCCGCGCGTCCTGCAACAGCGAGGCGAGGTCGTAGGCCGGGTGCCCCGCCACCGCGTCCTGGAAGTCGAGCACGCCGAGCCGCGCGAGACCCCGTTCATCGGGGCGCCACAGCAGGTTGTCGGCGTGATAGTCCCTGTGAACGAGGACCGGGATGCCGTCGTCGTGGCGGGACAGGCACTGTTCCAGCGCCGATTCCAGCTCAAGCCACGCGGGCGAGGGAGGGTCGTCCTGGCCCAGGTAGTGTTCCCAAGTGAGCCGGATCGCGCGGGCCATCTCGGCGGGGCCATAGCGCGGCAGGGCCGCCGGTGGCGGCGCCGATTGCATCTGCACCAGCGCGTCGGTTGCAGCGGCGTAGAGCGGTTTCTCAAGACTGGCGTCGTGGGCCACGAGACGCGAGACCAGCCGGTCGCCCAGATCCTCGAGCAGCAGGAGCCCCGCGTCGAGATCGGCGGCCAGCACGGCGGGTGCGCCAAGACCCAGCCCGCGAAGATGGTCGCCCAGACGCAGGAAGGCGTCCTGCCGTCCGCAGGTTTCGGGCGGCGCGTCCATCAGGATGACGGTCGCACCGTCGCGCGACAGGCGGAGATAGCGACGGGCCGAGGCGTCGCCGGCCAGGTCCATGCGCACGGCGTCGCCCCAGCCTGCGCCCCGCAGGAAAGCGTCGATCTGCGGCACGCGTTCAGTCACGGAACGCAGCCTCGATCGTGCCAAGCCGGGATGCATCCCAACCGCTGAGCGTCACACTGCGGCCGGTGTCCTGCATGGCAAAGGCCAGCGAAAGCGCGCCCCTTGGCACCCGGTCCTCGAGCCGGTCGGGCCACTCGATAAGCGTGAGAGCGGTCTCGAACCCGTCATCCAGCCCAAGCTCGGCCAGTTCGGACGCGTCGCCCAGCCGGTAGAGATCGGCGTGCAGGATGTCGAGCGGCCCGGCGGTGTAGGCCTGCACCAGCGTGTAGGTGGGCGACGGCACGTCCTCGGGCGGGCGATGGGGCGCCTGCAGGGCCTGGATCACGCTGCGGGCCAGGTGGCTTTTGCCGGCGCCCAGCGGCCCTTCGAGGCAGATGCAGTCGCCCGGACCCACGAGCGTGGCCAGCGCGTGGCCGAGCCGGGTGGTGGCATCGGCGTCGGGCAGGTCCAGCGTCAGGCGGGGGGCGGTGGTCATGGGGGCACCATTACCGCCCGCCTGCCCGGCTTCAAGCGGTTAGGCTTTCAACCGCGCGGCAACTTCGGCGGCGCCGCGCAGGGGCGTGATCCGGACCCGGCGCTGTGGCGGTGCGGCGGGGGTGAACCGCACCATCGTCATGGCATTGGGCAGCGATCCGAAGGTCAGCTTCAGCGGCGTGCCTGCCGTGGTGACGATGGTCGCGGTCCAGTCGCGCGCCTCGGCGCCGTGCAACATGTGATTGCGCAGCTCGGTCCAGCAGGGGTGGGGTTCGGACTTGGCCATCCAGTCGCCCAATGCGTCGCGCGCTGTGATCTGTGTCAGCGTGCTTTCGGTGTCCACGCCCCAGAGCGTATCGTAAGCCGTGTTGGTCAGCACCAGCGTGCCGATCTCGTCGAAAACCGCGACGGCGTCGGGCAGCGCGTCCAGCGCCGCCCGGGTGGTGGCGATTTCACTGCGGAATCGGCGCGTCAGGCCGACTTCGGCACTGATATCCTCGACCAGCAGGGCGAAGGCGCCGTCAGGCTGCGGCCGGCCGGTGACCCGGAACGTCCGCTCACCGGCAAGGTGCCACAGCTCGCAATAGGTGCCGTCGCTGGCCGCGCGTTCCACGTTCAGCACGTGGTCACGCCAGCTGCTGTAGTCCTTGGGCTCGGGCATCATGTTGCGCGACCGCAGCGCGTCGAGGAACGAGTCGAGCCCGGGGCGCGACAGCAGCAGGTCGATGGGCAAGGTGGTGAGGTCCGTCAGGGCGGGGTTGAACATGACCAGCTGCCGGTCTCGGTCGAAAAGCGCGATGCCCACCGTCAGTTGCGCGAAGGTGCGCGAGAAGGTCTGGATCGACTCGGACAGCGACGTTTCGGCCCGCACCAGCGCGTCGACGGGCAGGGCCGTGACGAACAGGTCCGCCCCGATCCGCGATAGGTGACAGTCGAACCACCGCTCGCCGCCGTCGGGATCCGTGAGCGACAGGCGCTGGATGTCGCCTTCGTCCGGGTTCAGGCGGGGAAAGACCCGGTGCGGCGGCCAGGCCGTGGACGGGCCATCGGATACCTCTTCGACCAGGGCGAGGTAGGCCCTGTTCACCCACGAAATCGTGCCTTCCGCCCCCTCGCGCCACGCGGCGAAGGCCATGGCGTCGCCCTGCGCGCGCAGGCTGTCCAGCTCGGCCCCCAGGGACGCGTGCGCGCCGCGGTCGAGCGTGACGATGTCGGTCTCGGCAGACACCAGCGAGAGGCGCACGCCGGTCCCCTCGTTCCTTAGCCGCAGCGCGGTCGAGCGATCCTGCGAGGCCAGCGTCGCGGCCCCGAGGCGGGGCATGTCCAGCATCGTGCGCGAGAAGCCGGGAAAGAGCCGGTCGAGATGGCCGGCGAGGCTGCGGTAGGTCGCCCGCCCGTCGCCAAGGCGCGCGAGATATTCCCGGGCCGGGGCGGTCGCATCGACCAGCGCGCCGCGGTCGACCACGAAACTGGTGGCGGTCGGGTCGGCTTCGCGCGTGAGGCGCTGGTCGCGCCGGTCCGCGCCCAGCCTGTGCGCCAGGAACGCCGCACCCGACAGCGCCGCGGCCAGTGAAACCGTCGCACAGATCAGCACCAGATCGACAACTGTCATCGAGACCCCCGACCGAATGGAACCGTTAACGGTCAGCATTTTCTGGGAAGACTTAACGAAACGTTAAGCTCCCGAAAAAAGGTGCGTTTTACTCAAATGTCGGTCGGTTGGTTTTCACCCAGCGCGCCACGCCCGCCGCCTTCGGCCGCCAGGGCCGCGCGCGACCAGCGCAGGGTGACGATGGCGCCGTGTCGCGTCAGGCGGGCCGAGCGGTCGGTGAACTGGTCCGCGCCATTGGCGAAGACCAGCTCGGCACCCGAGCGTTCGAGCAGCGTTTTCGCGATGAACAGGCCCAGGCCCATGCCCTGGCTGTCCTCTCGGCGCGTCGTGCGACCGGCATTGCGGCTGCGCATGAACGGGTCGCCCAGGACGGGCAGCAGGTCGGGCGGAAAACCGGGGCCGTCGTCCGCGATGCGCAGGTTGATGGTCTCGTCGCTCCAGCGGGCGTCGATCCAGACCCGCGACCGGGCGAAATCCACCGCGTTCTGGATCAGGTTGCGCAGGCCGTGCACCACCTCGGGGCGGCGCAGGATCACGGGCTCCTCGTCCTCGGGGTCGAACTCGACGGAGCCGGTGGGGGCGAGGTCGTAGATCAGCTCGACCCCGCGGGCGCCGTGCGGCTCGGCCGCTTCCTCCAGCACCGCCGACAGGGGTGCGTGCCGCATGTGGCTGTCCTGCTTGCCGGCGCGGCCCATGGAGTGAAGGATCATCCGGCACCGCTCGGCCTGGTCGCGGATCAGCCGCGCGTCGTCGCGCAGGTCCGAGTCCTCACCCAGCTCTTCGAGCATCTCGCCGCTGACCAGCGCGATGGTCGACAGGGGCGTGCCCAGCTCGTGCGCGGCGGCGGCGACCACGCCGCCCAGGTCGGTCAGCTTCTGTTCGCGCGCCAGCGCCATCTGCGTCGCCTGCAACGCGTCGGCCATGGCCGTCATCTCCAGCGTGACCCGGCGCGCGTAGGCGGCCTGGAAGATGACCCCGATGCAGATCGCCGCCCAGAAGCCCAGCCGAAACAGCGGCGGCAGGTGCATCTCGGCCCCGTCGGTGGTGCTGAGCGGGACGTAGACCCAGAAATTCGTTGTGGTCAGCCCCACGGCGACGACGCAGACCAACAGCGTGGCATTCAGCCGCAGCACCGCGGCCGAAATCGCCACCTGCGCCAGGATCAGCGACGCGAACGGGTTGTTCAGCCCGCCCGTGAGCATGAGCAGCGTCGACAGGTGCACCATGTCGAAGACCAGCACGCCCGCCAGCCCGGTCTCGTTCAGGCGCTTGTTCTCGGGATAGATCAGCGCTGCGGCGACATTGGTGATGACCGCCACCGCGATGGTGACCGCGATCAGCCCGGTGGGCAGCGCCAGGTCGAGGAACACCAGCGACAGGATGACGGTCACGACCTGCCCGGCAATGGCGATCCAGCGCAGCAGGATCATGGTGCGCAGGCGCACCCAGTTCGACCGTCGCGGCGCCGCGAAGATCGGTTCGTTGGGGCCGAAATCGGGCGCTGTGTCTGTCTGCGTCATCGTTTCGCTTGTAAGGCCGGTCACGCGGCCCGATCAATGGGCCGGATTCGGGACGAAAGGACGCAAGCGATGAAGAAGGCTTACCTGTTCGGCGGCGCGGCGGTAGTGGCCGTTGGGGTCGGGCTGACCGCCGGCCTGCTGCTGCGCGAGGAGGGCGGTCCCTTCGCGCCCTGCCGGGACAACGTCATCGCCGGGGGCGGCAGCACGATCGGTGGCGACTTCACGCTGGTGTCCGAGACCGGCGAGACCGTGACGTCGGACGACGTCATCGACGGACCGACCCTGATCTATTTCGGCTACACCTTCTGCCCCGATGTCTGCCCATACGATTCCGCGCGCAACGCCGAGGTCGTGGACCTGCTGGACGCGCGCGGCTACGACGTGACGCCCGTGTTCATCACCATCGACCCGGCCCGCGATACGCCCGAGGTGCTGGCCGAGTACACCGACTACCTGCATCCAGACATGCTGGGGCTGACCGGCTCGGCCGAGCAGGTCGATGCCGCGGCGCGGGCCTATCGCGCGTATTACGGGCGCGGGCCCGATGTGGGCGAGGACGGCTACCTGATGAACCACTCGGTCTTCAGCTACCTGGTCCTGCCCGAACACGGCTTCGTCGAGTTCTATCGCGGTGCGCCCGGCGTGGCCGGCGAGGGGATCGAGTCCGACGCGATGGCCGAGAGCATGGAGTGCTACCTCAGCAGGGCGTGATTTGATCGCCGCCGTTCCGCGCCTATGTCACGCGACATAGTTTAGAATTGCGGGATGTGGGATGAGCGAGACTGCCCAGAAAATCGGACCGGACAAGAGCCTTCTTCTGCTGGATGACGACGAGGCGTTCCTGAAACGCCTTGCCCGTGCGATGGAGAAGCGCGGCTTCGAGGTGCGCACCGCCGAGTCGGTCGAAGAAGGACTGGCCGCGGTCCGCGACACAACGCCGGCCTACGCCGTCATCGACCTGCGCCTGGGCGACGGCAACGGCCTGGACGTGGTCGAGCAGATCCGCGAGCGGCGCGAGGACACGCGCATCGTCGTGCTGACGGGCTACGGCGCCATCGCGACCGCCGTGGCGGCGGTGAAGATTGGCGCGACCGACTACCTGTCCAAGCCCGCCGACGCGAACCAGATCAGCGCCGCGCTGCTGGCCACGGGCGAGGATCTGCCCCCGCCGCCCGAGAACCCCATGTCCGCCGACCGGGTGCGGTGGGAGCATATCCAGCGCATCTACGAGCAATGCGACCGCAACGTGTCCGAGACGGCCCGGCGGCTGAACATGCATCGCCGCACACTGCAGCGGATCCTGGCCAAGCGGTCGCCGCGCTAGGTCTCAGGCGGCCTCGGCCCGCAGCCATCTTACGAACTTTCGCAGCGTCTCGGGGCGGTGGCCCGGTCTCGTGACGACGAAGTAACCGTAATCGGTCTCGGAATCCTCGAACAGGTCGATGAGGCTGCCGCGCGCCAGGTCGTCGGACACCACCGGGTAGGGCAGGATCGCCACCCGGTCCGACCCGCGCAGCGCCTGTAGCAGCATGGCATTGTCGTCGAACTCGGTCGCGCGCACCCGGTCCAGGTCCAGCCCGTGCGCGCGGGCCCAGTCGATCTCGGCCTGTCGGTAGGGCCCGAGAAGCCAGGGCCAGGTGGATAGCGGCGACAGGTCCGTGAGCGGGCCGACGGCCGGCGCCTCGGGCCCCGCGACCACCACGTGCACCGATCCCATCAACCATTCCGACTCGACGCCCGGCCAATCGCCCTTGCCCTGCCGGATGGCCATGTCGAACCCGTCGCGCGACAGGTCCACCACGCGGTTTGACGGCAGCAGCTCCAACTCGACCTCGGGGTGGCGGGTCCAGAACCGGCCCATGCGCGGCATGATCCAACTGGCCGCCAGCGACGGCGTCAGCGATACCCGCAGCGGCCGGGTGCTGTTGCGCGTCGCCATGTCCCGCGCCGCACCGGCGATGCGTCCGAACCCGTCCGTCAGCGCGGCGCAGAGCGCGATCGCGTCATGCGTCGGTGCCATCCCGTCAGGCGTCCGCTGGATCAGCGCCACCCCGAAATGCGCTTCGAGCTTGCGCACGCTCTGCGACACCGCGGCGTGGGTCACGTTCAGTTCGGCCGCGGCGGCGGTGTAGGAGCCCAGTCGCGCGACCGCTTCCAGCCCCCGCAAGGCCTGAAGCGAAGGAACCCCGTGCCAGTCCATTGTAAGCCCACCTTACATGCAAGAATTCGTTCTGATTCGGTATGGCCCACTAAAGCAGCTACATGAGGGACATCGGAAGTCGAAAGGTGCGACGCCTACCGTAAGAACCGCATCGATCCCTTCCGTGGTCCCCAAAGGGCCCATCGGAACCCTCACCGCAGGAAAGGATCCTGTCATGATGAACATTTTCGCTCAAAGCTTCCTCGTCGCCACGCGCCAGGAACCCGGTTACCGCAACCGCGCGCAGAAACGGGCGGAAGACGCCCGGACCAAGCGGTGGCACAGCGATCGGCGCTCGGGCTTCAGATCTGCGCCAGCAGAGACGCGTGACGGGCGGTGAAGGCCGCCCGCACCTCGCGCGGGGGGCGCAGGACGATGTCGAGATCCGCGATCAACTCGGGGTTCGGCCGTCCGAAGAAGCGCGTGGCTTCCGCTTCGGCGAAACCCGCGATCTGCACCGCTTCCATCCATGCACTGACCCGGTCCGCCGCCTTGATCTGCCGCTTGATCTTCTGCGGCAGGGCGGCGGGCAGGCCGAACCGCAGGTGGATCGCCGCCGTCAGCCGCGTGTCGAGCTCGCCGTAGCTGGCACCGATGGCGGCCTTCACCGGCGAGATCATGTCGCCGATCACGTATTCCGGCGCGTCGTGCAGAAGCGCGGCGAGCTGCCAGCGCGGTTCGGGACGGGCGCTGGTCGCGGTGAACAGGGTTTCGACCAGCAGCGAATGCTCGGCCACGCTGTAGGCGAAATCGCCCCTCGTCTGCCCGTTCCAGCGGGCGACGAAGGACAGGCCATGGGCGATGTCCTCGATCTCGATATCCATCGGAGTGGGGTCCAGCAGGTCCAGCCTGCGGCCCGACAGCATCCGCTGCCATGCGCGGGGGGTCTTCATGGGGCGATCTTCGATCAGGGTCGGTTGCCGGGTCACCTTTAGGCCATGGGGCCGGCCGATGCGACCGCTTCGCGCGGCCGCGCGCAGCGCGTTGCCTGTGCGGAAATCCGATGCTACACGCCACCCAACTTTTGCAAAGGATGATGGATATGGCTGGCGACTATGTCGTGAAGGATATTGGTCTGGCGGATTACGGCCGGATGGAGCTGGACATCGCGGAAACCGAGATGCCGGGCCTGATGGCCTGCCGCGAGGAATTCGGCGAGGAAAAACCCCTGAAGGGCGCCCGGATCGTGGGCAGCCTGCACATGACGATCCAGACCGGCGTTCTGATCGAGACGCTGACCGCCCTGGGCGCAGATGTGCGCTGGGCCTCGTGCAACATCTTCTCGACCCAAGACCACGCCGCCGCGGCCATCGCCAAGGCCGGCGTGCCGGTCTTCGCCGTGAAGGGCCAGACCCTGGAAGAGCACTGGGACTACCTCGACCGGTCGTTCCAGTTCGACGACGGCCCCAACATGATCTTGGACGATGGCGGCGACGCGACGCTGTATATCCTGCTGGGCGCCCGGATCGAGGGCGGCGAGGAATTCGGCGTAGCCACCTCGGAAGAGGAAGAGGTCATCCAGAAGCAGATCAAGAAGCGCATGGAAGCCTCGCCCGGCTGGTTCACCAAGATGAAGGAACAGATCAAGGGCGTCAGCGAAGAGACCACAACCGGTGTGCATCGCCTCTATGACCTGAAGAAGAAGGGCGGCCTGCCCTTCCCCGCGATCAACGTGAACGACAGCGTCACCAAGTCGAAATTCGACAACAAGTACGGCTGCAAGGAATCGCTGGTCGACGGCATCCGCCGCGCCACCGACACCATGATGGCAGGCAAGGTCGCCGTGGTGATGGGCTACGGTGACGTGGGCAAGGGATCGGCCGCGTCGCTGCGCGGCGCCGGTGCCCGCGTGAAGGTGACCGAGGTCGACCCGATCTGCGCGCTCCAGGCTGCCATGGACGGGTTCGAGGTCGTGCTGCTGGAAGACGTGGTCGCGGACGCCGACATCTTCATCACCACCACCGGCAACAAGGACGTCATCCGCATCGAGCACATGCGCGAGATGAAGGACATGGCGATCGTCGGCAACATCGGCCACTTCGACAACGAGATCCAGGTCGCCAGCCTGAAGAACCACAAGTGGACCAAGATCAAGGACCAGGTAGACATGATCGAGATGCCCTCGGGCAATCGGCTGATCCTGCTGTCCGAAGGCCGCCTGCTGAACCTCGGGAACGCCACCGGCCACCCATCCTTCGTGATGTCCGCGTCCTTCACCAACCAGGTGCTGGCGCAGATCGAGCTGTGGAAGAACGGCGGCCAGTACGAGAACGACGTCTACATCCTGCCCAAGCACCTGGACGAGAAGGTCGCCCGCCTGCACCTGGACCGGATCGGCGTGAAACTGACCCAGCTCGACCCCGAGCAGGCCGCCTATATCGGCGTGACGCCCGAGGGTCCGTTCAAGCCCGAGCATTACCGCTACTGAGGCTTCGGCAAAGCGACTGTCCTTGTGGGGCCCCGGTATCGCCGGGGCCCTTTTCGTTTGCCCATAGGGGCTTTCGCGTCATGCCAAGCTTGACGCACGCCTGTTTTGCCTTCGAAACTGCGCGCGGCACCATAACAGGAGGACAACGCGCCATGGGAAAACGGGATGACCTGATCGAGAAATACGCGGCCGACCTGCGTGAGAAATGCGGGATGGAGCCGGATATGGACCTTCTGCGCAAGGTCACCATCGGTTGCGGCCCGGCGATCTACAACGATGACGCGTCCACCGTGGCCGCCAGCGACACGGAAGAGCTCAACCGTATCCGCGAGAACTTCCTGATGAAGAAGCTGGGCCTGCCCGACAACGACAGCCTGATGGGCGGCATCCAGGAGGTCATCCGCATCTATGGCCGCGAGAACCGCAACAAGTATCGCGCCGTTGTCTACTACATGCTGACCAAGCATTTCGGCCGCGAAGCCGCCTATTCCTGAACCCCTTGCGCGGGGGCGCACTGGCCCCCGGGGGAACCGCCCCTAGATCCCGCCTCAGCAATGGGGCGGGACGTGCATGAAGGACGCAATCCGGGGATGGTGGTTCGAGGGTGACGACCCCATGCCGTGGCGCGAGGTGGCGATCACCACGCTGGCCGTGGCGGTGCCGCCCGTCCTTGCCATCCTCGCCTTCGGGCGCATGGGCGCGGTGGCCTTCATCGCCTCGCTGGCCGCGCACCTGTCGGCCAAGGACGAGGGCGTCCTGACCGGCACCGTCGTATCGCTTGTGCTGGTCATCTCGGGGCTGCTGAGCCTCGGCGATCCCGACCTGGCGCTTCTTACCGCCGCATCGCTGGGAATAATGACCGGCATCTGCGGGTTGCGCGGCATGGCGCGGCCGCCCCTGCGCGCGCGCATCACCTGGACCGTCTTCACCAGCCCGATCCTGCCCGCGACCGAGAAGCCGCTGCTGTTCGCGTTGTTCATCCTCGCCATGGTCTGGAGCCTGGGCGTCACCCACGTCTTCGGCCAGAGCCGCACCACCGGCGACGAGGACCAGGAGAGCGCCGAGTACGCGCTGGTCTTCGGCATCGCCTTCGCTGTGGGGCTGACGCTGTCGGTCTATATCGGCGGGCGGTTTTTCGGCGATCATGGGTTCTGGTTTCCGCTGACTTTCGTGGTGCTGTGCCTGCCGCCGCACGGGCGGCTGTTCCGGCGCACCCTGAAACGGACCGTGGGCACCGTGCTGGGCACCGCCGCCGCGGTCGCCGTCGCGCTGGTCAGCGAGGCGACGTGGCTGGTGGTGACTCTGGGCGCCGTCAGCCTGCCGCTGGCCTTCCGGATGCTGCCCTATAGCTACACCATCTTCACCGCGATGCTGACGATTTGCGTGCTGGAGCTTCTGGCGCTGGTCTCGCCCGTCAGCACCCTGGCGGCGGAACGGCTGTACACGATGGCGGCCGCGGCGGCGATGACCTACGCGCTGGGCATCGTGGGCTACGGCGTCCTGATGATCCTGAAGCCCGACGCGGCCAAGACCCTGCGCGAGGGCTAGAGCCCGCCCAGGTCGCGTATCAGGTCCCATTCCCCGGGCGTCACGGGCTGCACCGACAGGCGGGAATTCTTCACCAGCACCATGTCGGCCAGCCGGTCGTCGGCCTTGATCTGGTCCAGTGTCACGGGCGTCGGCAGCGGCTCGACCGCCTTGATGTCCACGCATTCCCAGCGGTCGTCGTCGGTGGTGCTGTCGGGATGCGCCGCGGCGATGACCTCGACGATGCCCACGACCGCGCGTTCCTTCTGCGAGTGGTAGAAGAAGCCCTGGTCGCCCACCGCCATTTCGCGCATGAAGTTGCGCGCCTGGTAATTGCGCACGCCGTCCCATTCCTCGCCCGCGTCGCCCCTGGCGACCTGGTCATCCCACGACCAGGTCGAGGGTTCCGATTTGAACAGCCAGTAGCTCATGCCTTCGCCCCCTTGCGGCCGCTGCCCAGCATGGGCGCGGCCTCGGTATCCAGCGGCCAGCGCGGGCGCGCGGCCAGGCTCATGTCGTCGGCCTGCCCCAGGCGGAGGCGTTCGATCCCCGCCCAGGCGATCATCGCCGCGTTGTCGGTGCACAGCGCCAGGGGCGGCGCGGTGAAGGCGATGCCTCGTTCCGCGCAAAGGTCGCTCAGCCCGGCCCGGATCGCACCGTTGGCCGCCACGCCCCCGGCCACGGCAAAGGCGGTGGCCTCGGGCATCAGGTCCAGCGCGCGGCGCGATTTGGCCACCAGGATATCGGCCACCGCCGCCTGGAACGACGCGCAGATGTCGTCGCGGGTGGACGCGGGCAGGGTGCCGTCGACCAGCGCCGCGTCGCGGGCGCGCAGCACTGCGGTTTTCAACCCGGAGAAGGACATGTCGCAGCCGTCCCGGTCCAGCAGGGGCCGGGGCAGGGTGATCACATCGTTGCCACGTGCCGCCGCCCGCTCGACCTCGGGGCCGCCGGGCTGGGGCAGGGACAGGGCCTTCGCGATCTTGTCGAAGGCCTCGCCCGGGGCATCGTCGATGGTGCCGCCCAGCCGGGTGAACCTGTCGGCGGCCGTCACGCGCAGGAACTGGCAATGCCCGCCCGAGACCAGCAGCATGAGATACGGGAACGCCAGCCCGTCGGTCAGCCGGGGCGTCAGCGCGTGGCCGGCCAGGTGGTTCACGCCGATGATCGGCAGGCCCAGCGCGGCGGCGAAACCCTTGGCGCACATCACGCCCGCCATCACCCCGCCGATGAGGCCGGGGCCCGCGGTCACCGCCACGCCGTCCAGGTCACGCGGCCCGAGATCGGCGGCGTCCAGCGCGCGTTCGATGGCCAGGTCCAGTTTCTCCACGTGGGCGCGGGCGGCGATCTCGGGCACAACGCCGCCGTAGGCCGCGTGCAGGTCGGCCTGCCCGAAGACCACGTTCGACAGGATCTCCGGTGGCTGACCGGGGGCGTGCCGCACCACGGCCGCGCCGGTGTCGTCGCAGCTGCTTTCGATGCCGAGAATGGTAAGCGTCGTGTCCATGCCGGCCTGTTGCCTTGGAAGTCGCCCGGGCCTACCACTTGGCCCTGCAGCCGTCCATTGTGAAGGAGCCGCGCCATCCCCGCGCCGCCGCTTGTCCTTTCGCGTCCGCGCCCGGCCGCCCTGAGATTCGCCCGCACGGTGCGCGGCCTGGGCTTCGGGGGGCCGATCCTGTTCGCGCCCGTGCTGGAGATCGTGCCGATGGCGCCCGGAGACCTGCCGGGGGGCGATCTGGTCTTCACCTCCGAACACGGGGCCATCCGCGCCGCCGAACTGGGCCTGCGGGACCGGCGCGCCTTTGCCGTGGGACCACGCACCGGGGCGGTGGCGCGCGCGCTGGGATTCGACTGCGCCGACGGACCGGGGCAGGCCGCCGAGCTGCCGGATTGGCTGGCCACGCAGGGCGCCGGGCCGGTCCTGCACCTGCACGGTCGCCACGTGACCGGCGACTTGGCGGGCGCGCTGCGGGGACTTGGCGTGCCGGCCGAGGCCGGCGTCGTCTATGACCAAATCGCGCGCGCGCCCGGCGCTGCCGCGATCCGCGCGGCCTCCGCGCCGGGCGCGATACTGCCGTTGTTCTCCGCGCGCACGGCCCGCCTGTTGGCGGACGGATTGGAGCAGGTGGATGACAGCGCGCAGGTGCTTTCGATCAGTTCGGCGGTCGCGCGGGCTTGGCCTTTGGGCGGTGTGCAACATATTGCATCAACGCCCGATGCGGCGGGGATGGCGGCTCTGGTGGCCGCCCTTGTTGCACCGGCAGTGGAACGCTAAGGTCGCGTGACGCTTTGGAAAGCAGGAACAGCCGACCCGTCCGGGCGGCGAGAAGGTGGGAAGACGTTGGCATGACCGAGGCAAAGACCGAAAGCACCGACACGACCCGGGGCGGCGCCGAAGACACCAAGGCCGACCCCACGACCGAGACGACCGCGACCACGACGCCCGAGACGCGGAGCACCGGCGACGATGACAGCCGGGCCGCCCACGAAACCAGCCGCACCCCGTTCGCCACGCTTTTCCTTGGGGGTTTCATCGCCGCCGCGCTGGGATACGGCGCGGCCTATTACGGTGAATTCGGCCTGTTCGGCGCCGGCGATGACGAGGCGCTGGTCGAGGTTGTCGCCGCGCAGGAAGCCCGGATCGACGCGATCGAGACGGCGCTGGGCGCCCCCGACGAGGTGACCGAGCGGCTGGACGCCTCGGATGCCGGGCTGACCGAATTGCAGCAGAATTTCGGGTCGCTGGCCCAGAACATCGATTCGCTGGATGAGCGCATCGGCGGGGTCGAGGCCGGTCTCGCCGGTCTTGCGCCGGGCGAAGACGCCGAGGGTCAGACCGCCGGCGTGGACCTGTCTATGATCGAAGACCTCACCGACGCGCAGAATTCGATCCAGGGGCAGCTGTCCCAGCGGATCGACGAGCTTGCCGCGCAGATCGCGGCGCTCGAGCCGGGGGCGAGCACCGACAGCGTCGCCGCGCTGGAACAGCGGCTGGCCGACCTTTCGGCCCAGATCGACGCACAGTCCGAGGCCATCGCCGGCGCCGAGACCGCCGCCGAGACCGAGACCCGCCGCATCGCCGCGCAGGCCGCGATCAGCGAGATGCGCGCCGCCATCGAAAGCGGTGCGCCCTTCGCCGATGCCGTGGGCGCCTTCGAGGACGCGAGCGGCCAGGACGTGCCCGAGGCGCTGAGCGCGCCCGCGGGTCAAGGCGTGGCCACCCTGTCGTCGCTGCAGGACAGCTTCGACGCCGCCGCGCGCGACGGTCTGGACGCCTCGCTGGCCGTGACGGCCGGCGACGGCGCGCTGTCGCGCATCGGTGCGTTCGTGAAGGCGCAGACCGGTGCCCGCGCGCTGAGCGAGCAGGAGGGCAGTGGCCCCGACGCGGTTCTGAGCCGTGCCCAGGCCCGCCTGAACGAGGGCGATCTTCGGGCCGCGCTGACCGAGCTCGACGCGCTGCCCCAGGAGGGTCGCGATGCCATGTCCGACTGGATCGCCCGCGCCGAGACCCGGCTGCGCGCCAGCGCCGCGCTGGCCGACCTGTCGCCGACTTCCAACGCTAACTGAGGACGATCGTCATGCTGTGGTCCCTTCTGAAGGTCGTTCTGTTCTTCTGTGCCGTCGCCGCCCTGACCTGGGGCGCGGGCCAGTTGCTGAATGCCGATGGCGCCATCCGCGTCGCCGTCGCCAATACCGAATTCACGCTCGGGCCGCTTCAGGCGGCCATCGCGCTGATCCTGTTGATCGTCGCGGTCTGGATCGTGTTGAAGATCATCAGCCTGCTGGTCGCGATCCTGCGGTTCCTGAACGGCGACGAGACGGCGCTGAGCCGCCATTTCTCGCGCAACCGCGAGCAGAAGGGCCTTGCCGCTCTGGGCGACGCCCTGCTGGCGCTGGCCTCGGGCGAGGGCAAGGAGGCGCAGGCCAAGGCCGCGCGGGCGCAGAAGTATCTCGACCGCCCCGAGCTGACCAACCTGCTGGTGGCACAGGGCGCCGAGATGACCGGCGACCGCGCCACCGCCGAGCGCGTCTACAAGGAATTGCTGGCCGAGGATCGCACCCGCTTCGTCGGCGTGCGCGGCCTGCTGAAGCAGAAGCTCCAGGACGGCGACACCGACACAGCCCTTGCGCTGGCCGAGAAGGCCTTCGCGCTGAAGCCCAAGCACGCCGAGACGCAGGACACCCTGCTGCGGCTGCAGGCGGGCAAGCATGACTGGGCCGGGGCGCGCAAGACGCTGGGCGCCAAGCTGAAATACGGCACCCTGCCGCGCGACGTTCACAAGCGTCGCGATGCGGTTTTGGCCCTTTCCGAGGCGAAGGACCTTCTGGCCGAGGACAGCACGATCTCGGTCCGCGAGAACGCGATCGAGGCCAACCGCCTGTCGCCCGACCTGATCCCGGCGGCCGTCATGGCCGCGCGCGGCTATATCCGGAACAACCAGACGCGTTACGCGACGCGGGTGCTGAAGAAGGCCTGGGAGGCACAGCCGCATCCCGACCTCGCCGCGGCCTTCGCCGACATCTCGCCCGACGAGACGACGGGCGAGCGCGTGCGCCGCTTCGGCACCCTGACGCGGTTGAAGCCCGACCACCCGGAAACCAAGATGCTGCTGGCCGAGCTGCACATCGCGAACGAGGACTTCCCGGCCGCACGTCGCGCGCTGGGGGACCTGGCGACCTCTCACCCGACGACGCGGTCGATCACCATCATGGCCGCGATCGAGCGGGGCGAGGGCGCCGACGATGCGATCGTGCGCGGCTGGCTTGCCCGTGCCGTGACGGCGCCGCGCGGCCCGCAATGGGTCTGCGACAACTGCCAGACGGTGCACGGCGAATGGGAGCCCGTCTGCGGCAATTGCGGTGCGTTCGACACGCTTAGCTGGACGGAACCCAAGGCCGGGTCGATCTCGGTGCCGAAACAGGCCGAGATGCTACCCCTGGTCGTTGCCGGCGGGTCGCCCAGCAGCGATATCGTGATCCCCGACGCGCAGGAAGAATCCGCGACGACGACCACCCCGTCCGAGCCGCCGATCCCGTCCGAGCCCGCGCCGGCCGCCGAGCCGAAAGCCGAGGAGAAGCCCGCGCGCGAACCGGCCCCCGAGCCCGCGCCGAAGCCCGATCCCAAGGTCCAGCCGGTCGGCGCCGACGAAACGCCCGAGGCCACGGCGGTGCCCGAAGCCGAGGTCATCGTGCCCCAGGACCAGCGCGACGAGGAAAACGCCCGCCGCCCCTGAATTGCCCTTCCACCGCCGCGGGATCCTTGTTACAGACCGCGCCGGTGGACGCCGCTGTAGCTCAGCTGGTAGAGCACGTCATTCGTAATGATGGGGTCGGGGGTTCGAGTCCCTTCAGCGGCACCACCCGTTTTCACTGAAAATTCCGGAAGCTGGATCGGTCGAATTCCGACCACTTTTACCGCCGCGCCGCCTGACGAGGGTGCGGCTCGCGCTATGCTCTCCCCCAACCCGCCGCACGCGCCAAGGAGAGCTGTCATGTCCACCACCTTCACCGTCAACGGCCGCGAGGTCACAGTCGACGCGGACCCGGACACGCCGCTTCTGTGGGTGCTGCGCGACGAGCTCGGGCTGACCGGCACCAAGTTCGGCTGCGGCATCGCGGCCTGCGGGGCCTGCACCGTGATGCTGGACGGCATGTCGCGCCGGTCCTGCGTCACGCCCCTGTCGACGCTGGACGGCGCGCGGGTCGAGACCATTGAAGGCGTCACAGGCCCCGAGGCCGAGGCGGTCCAGGCGGCCTGGGTCGATATCAACGTGCCGCAATGCGGGTACTGCCAGTCGGGTCAGGTCATGTCGGCCACGTCGCTGCTGCAGATGATCCCCAAGCCCACGGACGAGGAGATCGACAACGCCATGGCCGGCAACATCTGCCGCTGTGCAACTTACGTTCGCATCCGCCAGGCCATCCGCCAGGCCTCGGACAACCTGGAGGCCTGATCATGCTGCCGCACATAGTCAAAGCCGCCCCCCGTGTCGCGACCACGCGCCGGGGTTTCCTTGCCGGGGCCACCGGCCTTGTCATCGCCACCCATCTGCCGGGCAAGTCCCGCGCCCAGGCCGCCCGCGTCGTGACCGAGGACGGCACGGCGCAGCTTGCGCCGAATGCCTTCGTGCGCGTGGCGCCGGACAACACCGTGACCGTTCTGGTCAAGCATATCGAGATCGGCCAGGGCGCGAATACCGGCCTGCCGGTGCTGGTCGCCGAGGAGATGGACGCCGACTGGTCCCAGGTCCGGGCCGAGGCCGCACCCGAGGACGTGACGCTCTACAAGAACCTGGCCTTCGGGATCCAGGGCACGGGCGGCTCCACCGGCCTGTCCAACAGCTACATGCAGATGCGCGAGGCCGGGGCCGCCGCGCGGGCGATGCTGGTCGATGCCGCCGGCCGCCGCTGGGGCGTGCCCGCGACCGAGATCACCGTCTCGAAAGGCGTGGTCAGCCACGAGCGGTCGGGCAACAGCGCCACGTTCGGCGAGCTGGCCGAAGAAGCGATGGAAAGCGAGATCCCGGTCGGCGTGCAGCTGAAGGATCCCGCCGATTTCACGCTGGTGGGTACGAAGGTCACGCGCACCGACTCGGCCGCCAAGTCCACGGGACAGGCGACCTTTGCGCTGGATATCTACCGCGATGGGATGAAGACCGTCGCCCTGCTGCACCCGCCGCAATTCGGCGCAACGGTGGTGACGGTCGATGACAGCGCCGCCATGCAGGTCGCCGGCGTCCGCCAGGTGGCGCAGGTGCCCAGCGGCGTGGCCGTCATCGCCGACAATACCTTCGCCGCGCTGAAGGGTCGTGACGCCCTGAGCGTCGAGTGGGACACCAGCAGCGCCGAGACCCGCAGCAGCGCCCAGATCGCCGAGGCCTTCCGCGCCCGGGCGCAGCCCGGCGCGGGCACCCAGGTCGAGGGCAACGGCGATATCGACGATGCGCTGGCCGGGGCCGACCGCACCTTCGAGGCGGAATACCTGTTCCCCTACCTTGCCCACGCGTCGATGGAGCCGCTGGACGGCGTGATCGAGGTGAAGGACGGCGAGGTCGACGCCTGGATCGGGTCGCAGTTCCCGACCGCCGACAACCAGACCATCGCGGGTGTCCTGGGCCTGTCGCCCGAGCAGGTGCGCGTGCACACGATGTTCGCGGGCGGCTCCTTCGGGCGCCGCGCGACGCAGGGATCCCATTTCGCGGCCGAGCTCGCCAACGTCGCCAAGGCGGGTGGCGACGGCGCCTACAAGCTGATGTGGACGCGCGAGAACGACATGCGCGGCGGCTATTACCGCCCGCTGACCGTGCACAAGCTGCGCGCCGGTCTCGACGCCGAGGGCAACATCACCGGCTGGGACAACCTTGTCGTGAACCAGTCGATCATGATGGGCACGCCGATGGAGGCGATGGCCGTGCAGAACGGTCTCGATCCCACGTCCTACGAAGGGTCGAACGACCTGCCCTACGGCTTCCCGGCCCACCGGTTGAGCTGGGCGCGGGGCGAGGCGGGCGTGCCGGTCCTGTGGTGGCGTTCGGTCGGGCACACGCACACGGCCTACGCGGTCGAGACGTTCCTGGACGAGCTGCTGGAAGCCGGCGGCAAGGACGCGGTCGAGGGGCGGCTTGCCCTGATGAAGGACGAACGCCCCCGCGACGCGGCGGTCCTGCGGCGGGTGGCCGAGATGGCCGACTGGTCGGGGCCCGGCACCGGCGACACGCGCTTCGGCGTGGCCTATGCCCGCAGCTTCGGCAGCTACGTCGCCCAGATCGCCGAGGTCGAGGATCGCAACGGCGTGCCCCACGTGCGCCGGGTCTGGTGTGCCGTGGATTGCGGCGTGGCCGTGACGCCCGACGTGATCGCCGCCCAGATGGAAGGCGGCATCGGTTACGGCCTAGGCCACGTGCTGTATTCGCAGATCACGCTGGACGACACGGGCCGCGTGCGTGAATCCAACTTCGACACCTATCGCAGCCTGCGCCTGTCCGAGATGCCGCAGATCGAGGTTTCGATCATGGACAGCACCGCCAATCCCACCGGCGTGGGCGAACCGGGCCTGCCGCCGATCGCCCCGGCCGTGGCGAACGCCTGGCGCAGCCTGACCGGCGTGTCGCGCCGCGACCTGCCCTTCGTAAATCGTATGTCCTGAAAGGAATGACCATGAAACCGATCGGGACGCTTGCCCTGGCCGCGCTGCTGGCCGCAGGGCCCGTTTTCGCCGAAAGCCACCAACCCGAGATCGCGACCGAGCTCCAGCCCGTCTCGGCCTTCGAGGATATCGAGAACGACGACGAGCGGGCCTCGGCGCTGTTCACCGAGATGGCGAAGGTGCTGCAACACCCGCGCTGCCTGAACTGCCACCCCGTCGAGGGCGGGCCGCTGCAGGGCGACGACATGCAGCCGCACGATCCGCCCGTGGTGCGCGGCGCGGGCGGCATGGGGGCCATCGGGATGCAGTGCAACACCTGCCACGGGGCCGAGAACGTCGCCTTTACCGGCGCCGAAGGCTCGATCCCCGGCCATTCGCCCTGGATGCTGGCGCCGCTGTCCATGGGCTGGATCGGCCTGACCGTCCCCGAGATCTGCGCCCAGCTGAAGGACCCCGAGCGCAACGGCAATCGCGACCTGGCCGCCATCCACGAGCACAACGCCGAGGATGGTCTGGTCGGTTGGGGCTGGCATCCGGGCGAGGGCCGCACGCCGGTGCCGGGCACGCAGGAGCAGTTCGGCGAGCTGACCCAGGCCTGGATCGACGCGGGCGCGGGCTGCCCGAGCTGAGATAGCCGTCCGATGGCTTCGGAGCGGGTCGCCGATGTGCGGCCCGTTTTCTTTTGAGCGATGTCCTGGAATTGCTCTCGCGTGAGCCGACGCCCTTGGCTACAGCGCGAGGTCCGGCGTGAGACCCGTCTTCTCCAGCGCCCAGGCGGCGGCCCAGGCGCCGTCGCGCCGGGTCAGCATCAGGTAGTTGCGTTGCGCGCAGTAGATCCCGGGACGACCGGGCAACGCGCGCAGCCGGATCGGGTGGCCCTTCAGGGGCGCTTCGCCGAACCGGGCCAGCGTGCCCAGCCCGCGCGCGAAGGCGGTGGGCGGCGCGGGATGCGAAATGCCCGAGGCCACGAGCTGGTGCAGCGGCCCGCTCGCGGCGTCCATCGTGCCGCGCGTGGCCAGGTGGATCTCGCCCGACAGGACCGTCACCGGCGTCTCGGGCCGCTCGTGCCGGTCGAGGATCAGGCGCAGGAACCGCTGCCATTCGGCCCGGTGGGTGCGGCTTTGCCACTGGTCGCGCAGGTCGTCCTCGTATTTCTCCATCCGGCGCGTGAGGCCCATCAGCCGCTCGACGATCGACAGGCGCGGCCCCAAGGCGGGGACCGAGGATAGCAGGAACAGGTGCCCCGTCGGGGCGCCGGTGATCGCGTCGGTCACGTCACGCCAGGTGGCGTCGTCCATGACACGCTCGGGCCGCCGGGTGGAGCGCAGGTCGGGCGCAACGAAGCTGACGCCCGGCGCATCCACGCGCCACGACAGGTGCCCCGACCCGGTGGCGACCGGGGGCTGCTCATCGGGCGCGCAGCCCATCTGGAACAGCAGGAACGATTCGCGTGCGACCTCGAACAGGGTGCGGCCCACATCGCTGTCCAGGATGTCCTCGGGCAGCGATCCCCAGCCGTCGCAGATGTCGTGGTCGTCCCACATGGACAGGCTGGGCACGCGCGCGGCGACCGCGGCATAGCCCGCCTGCGCCGACTGGAAGGCATAGCGCAGGAAGAACGCGCGGCGGAGCGATTCGCGCAGGTCGGCCAGGGCGGATGCCGACTGGGGGCGGGTGTCGATGTCGGGCCAGTCGCGGCTGATCGGATGCGCCTCGGTCACCTCGTCGGCATAGATCTGGTCGCCGCCCTGGAGCAGCAGGTGCAGCGGCGCGCGGTCGTTGCGTTCGGCCAGCTGGCGCCACATGGCGTTGCGGCTGGCCTCGGGGCGGTCGAGATCGCCATGCTCCTGCCCGTTGCAGGAGGTGTAGGCCACGTTCAGGTCGCCGCGCCAGCGGGTGTTCACGCGGTATTCGCGCCCGTCGATGCGGTAGCTTGCGGCCGGATCCGCGGGCAGGCGGAAATCGTATCGCCACATGGTCGCCCCCGCCGCACCGCCCAGCCGCACGGGGTCGACCTGCGTGCCATCGGCCTCGAGCACCGGGGGCTTTCTGCCGTCGTGGCGGACCAGTGTCGCGGCGAGGGTCACGCCCCGTTCGTCGACCTTGCGCAGGTGCAGCATCGGAAGGGTGTCGGGGGCACGGTCTGGCAACATCGCCCTGAGATAAGCCCCCCGCGCCCGCCCGCAAGTGCGCTTGAACCGGCGGTGATCTGGTATACCATTTGCCGGGAAACCGAGGAGGACAAGATGGCAGACAAACCGACAGTCGGCTTTATCGGCGTGGGCTACATGGGCCACGGCATGGCCAAGAATATCCTGCAGGGCGGCTATCCCATGCAGATCAAGGGCAACCGCAACCGCACCCCCGTCGACAGCCTTGTCGGCATGGGCGCGACCGAGGCCGATACGCCCAAGTCCATGGCCGAGGCCTGCGACATCATCCATATCTGCCTGTCGAATTCCCCCCAGGTGGAAGAGATCATCCGGGGCGAGGACGGCATCCTCGCTTCGGGCAAGAAGGGCCTGATCGTGGTGGACTGCACCACCGCCGATCCCGGCTCGACCGACATGCTGGCGGCAGAGCTGGCCGAGGCGGGCATGACCATGGTCGACGCGCCGCTGGGCCGCACCCCGAAGGAAGCCGAGGAAGGCACGCTGGACGCCATGGTGGGCTGCGACGACGCGACCTTCGAGACGCTCAAGCCGGTGATCGAGTGCTGGGCCGGCACCATCAACCATATCGGCCCAGTGGGCAGCGCGCACCGGATGAAGCTGATCATGAACTTCATCGCCATGGGCTATGGCGCGCTTTTCGCCGAGGCGCTGAGCCTCGGGGCGAAGTCCGGTATCTCGCCCCAGACCATCCGCAAGGTCATCGGCGAAAGCCGCATGTCCAACGGTTTCTTCGAGACGTTCATGTCCTACGCCGTCGACCGCAATCGCGAGGCGCACAAGTTCACCATCACCAACGCGCTGAAGGACGTGACCTATGTCGCCTCGATGGCGCAGGGGGCGGGGGTGATGAACCCCATCGGCGCGGCCACGCGGAACTACTACGCCCATGTCGCCGCGCTGGGGCAGGGGGCGGATTACGTGCCCATGGTCGCCGACCACGTGGCCCGACTGAACGGGCTGGACCTGGCCGACGAGGTCAAGAAGGGCGAGAAGTAAGCGCGTGGGCTGGCCGGGGTCAGTGGGCCCCGGCCTTGTCCTTGTTGCCGAACAGGCCGCTGACGGTCTTCACCACCGGCACCAGGATCGCGCCCAGGATCAAGCCGATGACACCGTCGAGGAACGCCGTCACCGCCCATTCGACCGCGCCGCGATAGCCCGGCACCGCATCGCCCGCGGCGACCGCCAGGTCGTGAATGATGTCATAGGGTAGGTGCCAGCCCATCTCGTGCAGGCCGTGGACGATGATGTTGCCGCCGACCCACACCATGGCGGCGGTCCCGATGACCACCAGCGCCTTCATGATCCACGGCATCGCCTTCACGATGAACCGACCCAGCGACCGCGTCACCGACAGCCGCCCCTTTGCCGCCATGGCGACGCCGGCGTCGTCGGCCTTCACGATCACCGCAACCGACCCGTAGACCGCCACGGTGATGAGAATCCCCGCAGTGCCCAGCACCAGCGCCACGCGCCACAACCCCATATCCTCGGGCAGGGACGACAGCACGATGGTCATGATCTCGGCCGACAGGATGAAATCCGTCTTGATCGCGCCCTTGACCTTCTTCTCCTCGAGATGCGCGTCGGCCATCTTTTCCTTCACCAGGTCCTCGGCGTGATGATCGGCCGGGTTGATGGCGTGAAGCACCTTCTCGGCGCCCTCGAAACACAGGTAGGCGCCGCCCAGCATCAGGAGCGGCGGGATCGCCCAGGGCGCGAAGACCGACAGCAGCAGGGCGATGGGCAGCAGGATGACGATCTTGTTGAAGAAAGACCCCTTGGCGATCTTCCAGACGATCGGGATCTCGCGGTCGGCGGAAAAGCCGTGGACGTATTTCGGGGTGACCGCCGCGTCGTCGATCACCGCGCCCGCGGCCTTGGACGACGCCTTGACCGCCTGCCCCATGACATCGTCGACCGAGGCCGCCGCCACCTTCGCGATGGCCGCCACGTCGTCCAGTAGCGCGATCAGACCGCTCATCGGGCGTCCTCCTTTGCCTGCTCCGGGGTGACATAGCACCGCAGGGCGGCCGCGCAATGCGGGGCCGCGCTGGCGGGCCAGGTGGCTCGGGCGGATCAGCCCGGCTTGCGCGCCCATCCCATGTAGATGACGGCGGTCGTGGGCACCCGGCCGAAGACCGGGTCCAGCCGCTTGTTCAACCCGCGCGGCCCCAGCCCGGTCGTCTCGCGCGGCGCGAGGCCCGCGCGTTTCAGCAGGGTGTCGAGCTCGGCTGGCTTGATGAACATGTCGGGGTCGTGTGTGCCCTTGGGCAGGATGCGCAACACGTCCTCGGCCATGGTGATCGCCGCCAGGCGAGACACGGGGTTGCGGTTGAGCGTGTCGAACAGGAACAGCCCGCCCGGACGCAGCACGCGCGCCACCTCGCGCAGGGTCTGCTCGACGCTCTCCACGTGCTCCAGCACGTCGACGCAGACCACCGCGTCGAAGGCGCCTCCGTCGTAGGGCAGCGACTCGCCCTTGCCCACGTCGTAGCGGATGTCGCGCCCGCCCTGTTCGGCGTGTTGCCGCGCGGCCTTGATCGAGTCCTCGGCCGGGTCGATGCCCGTGACGCGCGCGCCGCGATCGTCCAGCGCCTCGGCCATGAAGCCCCCGGCGCAGCCCAGGTCCAGCACCTGCTTTCCCGGCCAATCGATCAGCCGGTCGAACCACGACAGGCGCCCGGGCACCATGTTCTTCAGGGTGCGCACCCAGCGGATGTCGTCCGACCACCATTGCCGGGCGAAATCGTCGTAGATCTGCAGGTTGTTACGCGTCTTTTCGGCCATGTCCGCCCCCTCGGTCCTTCGCCGCACAGATAGCGCGGGTTGCGCCACACCCAAGCCACGCAATGACCTTATTCGGTTAGCCCCCGGTTCATCGCTGCGACCGTAGATCCGTCCTCGGGATTTACGGGGGTGACACCATGGCATCGAATGCGCCGATCATAATCAAACGCAAGAAGAAGGGCGGCGGCGACGGCCATCACGGTGGCGCCTGGAAGGTGGCCTATGCCGATTTCGTCACGGCGATGATGGCCTTCTTCATGCTCATGTGGCTGCTGAACGCCACGACCGAGACCCAGCGCAACGGGCTGGCCGACTATTTCAACCCGGCCATCCCCATGGCGAAGCTCTCGGGCGGGGGCGATGGGGTGTTCGGCGGGGACGACGTGGCGTCGAACGATCAGTTCGTGGGCCGCGCCGGGGGTGCGCAGGTGGTTCAGTCGTCCGGCGCCGGTGCCGGGCAGGGCGCCGAGGCGGCGCTGTCGGACGCGCTGGGCGACGTGAAGGACCAGCTGGACGCCAATTCCGGCGAATCGACCGTGGCCGACGACCTGTTGCAGCATATCGACGTGCGCATCACCGACGAGGGGCTGATCGTCGACATGTTCGACCTGCCCGGCGCGCCGCTGTTCGAGCCCGAGCGCGACACGCCCACCGCGCTGGGCCGCGAGCTGATCGCGGTTGTCTCGGACATCTTCCGCCTGGCCGAGAACCGGGTCGCGGTGAACGGCCACGTCCGTGCCCAGCCCGTCGTCCGGGTGGAACGGGCGGAATGGGACCTGTCGGCGGCCCGGGCGCAGAAGACCCGCATCCTGATGACCGGCAACGCGATCTCCGCGGACCGCATCGCCCGCATCGGCGGCTTCGCCGACCGGAACCGGCTGCACAAGGCGCCGACCGACCCGCGCAACAACCGGATCGAGCTCATCCTGCTGCGCTGACCGGCGTTAGCCGCCTGTTAAGCCCGGTGGGCTAACCCTTCCTCAAAGACGACGCGGTGACATCAGAAAGGCGCACCCCATGACGATCTCTTCCTCCCTCGCCGCCGGGGTTTCCGGCCTGAACGCGAACGCCCAGCGGCTGGCCAGCATCTCGGACAATATCGCGAACTCGGCGACCATGGGCTACAAGCGGGTCGAGACCGACTTCCACGCCATGGTCCTGGAAAGCGGCAATGCCAGCCGGTTCAACGCGGGCGGCGTGCGCAGCTCGACCGCGCGGCTGATCGACGAACGCGGCCAGTTGCAGACGACGCAGAACGCCACCGACATCGCCATGAACGGACGGGGATTCATGCCCGTCACACGACAGGCGGCGCTGACCCAGCAGGGCGAATTGCCGCTGTCGCTGATGACCACCGGATCCTTCCGACCCGACGACAGCGGTATCCTGACCGACCCCGTGGGCAACGTGCTCCTGGGCTGGCCGGCCCGCCAGGACGGCAGCTTCCCGTCCTTCCCCCGCGACAGCACCGACGGGCTCGAGCCGATCAACATCTTCCACAACCAGTACTCGGCCAACCCGACGACCGAGATGACGATGCATGTGAACCTGCCCTCGGACGACAGCGCGCCGGGTGCCAGCGGCGATCCATATGACATCACCCTGGAATACTTCGGCAACCTTGGGCAGAAAGAGTCGCTGAACGTCGTCTTCACCCCGACCGTGGGCGGCGCGGCCCCGTCGAACCAGTGGACCATGCAGGTGACCGACAGTGCCAGTGGCGGCGCGGTCATCGCCGAGTACACGCTGGACTTCAACACCGGCAACCCGGGCGGCGGCACCATGACCTCTGTCACGACGGTCACGGGCAATGCCTACGATCCCGCGACGGGGACGGTGGACCTGACGGCCGGTGGAGGCACCATCGCTCTCAATATCGGTGAGCTGAACGATAACTCGGCCATTACGCAGCTTGATTCGGTCTTCGCGCCCTCGTCGCTCGCGAAGAACGGCACCTCCGTCGGAACGCTGCTGGGGGTCGAGATCGACGCGGGTGGCATCGTGAGCGCGGTTTACGATTCGGGCTTCACGCGCTCGATCTACCAGGTGCCCATCATCGACGTGGCCAATCCCAATGGCCTGAAATCCGGCGATGGCCAGACCTACTCCGTCACCGGCGAAAGCGGCGACATGTTCCTGTGGGACGCCGGTGAAGGACCGGTGGGCGAGACCGTGGGCTATACCCGTGAAGCCAGCACCACGGATGTCGCGAACGAGCTGACGACCCTGATCCAGACCCAGCGCGCCTATTCCTCGAACGCCAAGATCATCCAGACGGTGGACGAGATGCTGCAGGAAACCACCAACCTCAAGCGCTGATCGGCGCAGCCTTCCTGAACCAGCGACAGGAGACGCCAAGTGGCCATCTCGAACGCATTGAACAACGCCATATCGGGTCTGGGGGCGGCCGGGCGCAGCGCGCAGGTCGTGTCGTCGAATATCGCCAACGCGCTGACGCCCGGCTACGGCAAGCGCGAGGTCGACCTCGCCAGCCGGGCCCTCACCGGCGGCGCCACCGTGGCAGGGGTCACGCGTGCATCGGATCCCGCGCTGCTGTCCGAACGCCGTGCCTCGGATGCGGCCGTGGCCAGCGGCGACACCACGGTGACCGGCCTGCAACGCCTGACAGATGCCATGGGAGAGCCCGGCGCGCCGCAATCGATCCCGGGCCGTGTCGCTGCCCTGTCCGGGCTCTTGACCGAGGCGGCCAGCCAGCCCGCATCGCAGCCGAGGCTGAACGCGCTGGCCGACGGGGCCCGTGCCCTCGCGGGCAGTCTCAACGCGGCCTCCGATACGGTGCAATCCGTCCGGCTCGACGCCGACAGGTCGATCGCCGCGCAGGTCGATCGGCTCAATACCAGCCTCGCCCGCGTGGATACGCTGAACGGCGACATCATGCGCGCCCGGGTTCAGGGCAACGATGTGAACGGCCTGCTGGACGCCCGCCAGGCCGAGATCGACAGTATCGCCGGGATCGTCCCGCTGCGGGAACTGCCGCGCCCGAACGGCGGCGTGGCGCTGATCACCACGGGCGGCGCTTTGCTGCTGGATGACCGGCCCGCAAGGGTCGGCTTCTCGCCCGCGGGCGCCATGACGCCGGGCGATGCGCTCGGCGGAACATTGTCGGGCCTGAACATCAACGGCCTCCCGGTGGACATGAGCCGCAGCTCGGGCCGGATGTCGGGGGGATCCCTGCAGGCCGCGTTCGACTTGCGTGATCGCACCGGGGTCGCGGCGCAGGCCCAGCTGGACGGCCTGGCGCGAGAGTTGATCGCACGCGTTTCCGCCCCCGGTGTCGACCCGACCATCGCGGCCGGATCGCCGGGGTTGTTCACCGATGCAGGCGCGGCCTTCGCTCCGGCCAACGAGGTCGGGCTCGCCGGACGCGTCACCCTGAACGCGGCAGTTGATCCGGCCCAGGGTGGCGCGGTGTGGCGGCTTCGCGATGGCGTGGGCGCCACCGCGCCCGGACCGCAGGGCGACGCGCGCCTTCTGAACGCGCTGGGTGCGGCGCTCGGCGCCTCGCAACCCGCCGCGTCGGCGGCGCTCGGAACCGGATCCTTCAGCCTCGGCGGGCAGGCCGACCAGGTCGCGTCGAGCCTAGGATCGTCCCTGTTCCGGGCCGAGCAGGATCGCACCTTCGCCCTGTCCAGGTCATCCGAACTCATCGCCCGCGAGCTCGAGCAGGGGGTCGATACCGATGCCGAGCTTCAAACCCTGCTGCTGGTCGAACAGATCTACACCGCCAACACCAAGGTGATTCAGGCCGCCGACACGATGCTGCAGCAACTTCTGGAGATCTGATCGTGCCATTTTCATCCATAGGCGATCTCGCCCAGACCTTCGTGACGCGCCGTGCCAACACCCGGCTGACATCCGAACTCTCCAAGCTCGGAACCGAACTCACCACGGGCCTGAAGCGCGACAAGGGCACCGCCCTTTCGGGCGATCTGGGGATGCTCACCGCGCTCGAACGCAGCGTGACCGAAATCGCCGCCCTCAGCAGCGCGGCGAAGGAAGCCAAGGTCTTCGCCGACGCGACCGAGGCCCGATTGGGTCGTATCCAGGACCTGGTACAGGATCTTGGGACGAAGGCGGTCCTGTCCCAGGGCGGGGTCGGCGGCAATGTCGAATCCGCCGTCATCGCCGCGGCACAAGACGCCTTCGCAACGACCGTGTCGTCGATGAACGCGACGGGTGCGGGCCGCTTCCTGTTCTCGGGCACGGCGACCGGAACCGCCCCGCTTCGGGACGCCGATGCGATCCTGGCCGACCTGGCGGCGGTCGTCGCCGGGGCCCCCGATGCGGCCAGTTTCAACGCGGCGGTCGATGCCTATTTCGGCCCCGGGGGCGGATTCGAGACGACCGATTACCAAGGCACGAGCCAGGACCTCGCGCCGCAAAGGATCAGCCAGGATGAATCGGTCGACCTGGGCCTTCGGGCCGATTCCGCGGTTTTCCGGGATACTCTCGCGGGTATCGCAAGGATCGCCCTCCTCGACGGCGGCGCCTTCGTCGGGGCCCCGGCCGAGCGCCAGGCCATAATCGACACCGCGATCGGCGGGCTGCGCGGCGCGGACAACGGCCTGACCCGTGAACGGTCGTCGGTTGGCAGCGCGCAGGGCCTGATCGACCGCGCGATCACCCGGAACGCGTCCGAGACAACGGCGCTCGATCAGACCCGGGTCAGCCTGATCGGTGCCGATCCCTACGAAACCGCGATCCGGATCGAGCAGACGCAGGTCCAACTCGAGTCGCTCTACACGTTGACCGCGCGACTGTCGCGCCTGAACCTGGCGAACTTCCTGTGATGCGCAGGCTCTGGTTAACATGCGCCATCCTGATCCTCGGCCTGACCGCCGCCGCGGCGTCGCCGGTACGGATCAAGGACCTGGTGGAATTCGATGGTGTCAGGGGCAACGATCTGCTGGGCTACGGTCTCGTCGTCGGGCTGAACGGCACCGGTGACGGGTTGCGCAATTCGCCCTTCACGGAAGAGATCATGGCCAGCATGCTGGAGCGGCTGGGCGTGAACGTCACGGGCGAGCAGTTCCGCCCCAACAACGTCGCGGCCGTGCTGGTCACCGCGGTGTTGCCGCCTTTCGCCCGCGCCGGGAGCCAGATCGACGTGACCGTCTCGGCCATCGGCGACGCCAGTTCGCTGCTCGGGGGGACCCTCGTGATGACCCCGCTCAATGCCGCGGACGGCCAGATCTACGCAGTGGCCCAAGGCACCATCATTGCCGGCGGCGCCACGGCCGAGGGTGACGCGGCCACGGTCACCCAGGGCGTCCCGACCTCCGGGGCCGTGCCCGCCGGCGCACGCGTCGAACGCGAGATCGATTTCGACTTCGGCTCACTGACCAGCGTGCGGCTCGCGTTGCGGACCCCCGACTTCACCACGGCGGCCCGGATCGAACAGGCGATCAACGCGGACCTGAACCGGGGGGTCGCGATCATGCTGGATGCGGGGACGGTCGAGGTCGATATCGCCGCGACACGGGCGCGCTCACCCGCCCACGCGCTGGGCCGGATCGAGAATATCCGGGTCGAGCCCGAACGGCGTGCGCGCGTGGTCGTTGACCAGAGATCGGGCACCATCGTCATGGGATCGGACGTGCGGATCAGCCAGGTGGCCGTCAGCCAGGGCGGCCTGACCATCCGGGTCGAGGAAGCGCCGGTCGCGGTGCAACCCAACCCCTTCGCTCCGGGCGAGACGGTCGTCGTGCCGCGCACCAATGTCGGGATCGAGGACGAGGCCGGGATCGGGCTGGCCGTCGTGCCGGACGGGACATCCCTGTCCGAGGTCGTGGCCGGTCTGAACGCGCTGGGCGTCGCGCCGCGCGACATGATCGACATCCTGAAGACGATCAAGTCCGCGGGCGCGCTGCATGCCGAACTCGTGGTGCAATAGTCCGATCGGGCAGCGGGCCACCAATACCGGATTCAACCTTGCTGACGCAGGGGTGTGATCGGTCGATTGCCGGGTTGAGCGATGTGTCTCGAGATGGCTTCGGCGAGGATACCGGGTGCCTCTTCCGCCAAGAGATGACCGTAAGACCCGAGCCGCACCACTTCGCCGCGCGATGTGAGCCGCGCCGCCCTGCGGGACACCTCGGGCGACACGGTCCGATCGGCGTCGCCAACCATCAGAACAAGGGCGCCGGACCATTCGCGTAGCAGCGATGGCAGTCCGGCTGTCGACCATTGCGCCATCATGTCGAGCGTGCCGCGCAGGTGCTGGGGGTCGGCCAGGAGACGCGCGTAGATGTCGAGGCTCTCTTGGGGCAGGCGCGACCCGGTGCTTCCCATGATCTGGCTAAGGCGCGCCGGGCTGCGCGCCACGCGCGACAGCGCGGCGCCGATGCCGGGGGTCGCCGCCATGGCACGGGCGGCCATGGGAAACGCCCAGGCGGCTGCACCCTGGAACCCGTCCAGCGCAGGGTTCACACCGATGAGTCCGTCCACGCGGTCGGGTGCCTGCGCGCCCATATGCAGGGCCAGCGTGCCGCCCGCCGAGTGTCCGATGATCCAGCGGGGCCGCGCCCCGAGCCAGTCCATGAGCCGCCAAAGGTCCTCGGCCATGGTGACCGGACGGCTGCGTTGCCGTGTCCCGGGTCGGGTGAAGCCATGGCCCGGCAGGTCGGGCGCGATGACGCGGAAATCGTTGGCGAGGAGCGGCATGACTCCCGCCCAGCCATAGGAGGTGCCGCCCGTTCCGTGCAGCAATAACAGGTCCGGACCGTCGCCCATGACCTGCACGTGCCAGTCATGGGGGCGGCAGCGCACGCGGCGCGACGCCGCCCGGTTCGGCCAGTCCCGCGCGTCGCGCGCCCAGTCCACGGTCAGCCGTCCAGAAGGGGCGCCACCGTCCGCGACAGGCTGGCGGCGTCGGCGCGGGGCAACGGCACGTAGCTGGCCGCGGCGCGCTTGGCCAGCGTGGCGAGGGTGGGGCTGGGCCGCCGCCCGGTATCTATGACGATCCCGCCCGGCAGGCCGCGCCCCGCGCGCGCCGCGGCGGACAGGGCGTCGTCCTGGGCACGCTGCCGGTCGGGCTGCCCGTCGAGGTCGATATTGGCGCGCCCGTCCGTGAGCAGCGCCAGCGACGGCGTCAGGCCGCGCCGCGCGGCCATCTGCGCGAGATCGCAGGCGGTGGAGACCCCGGCGGCCAGAGGGGTGCCGCCGCCGCCCGGCAAGGCCGCGAGCCGTTTCTTGGTCTGCACGAGCGAACGGGTGGGCGGCAGCAGCACCTCGGCCGCCTTGCCGCGGAAGGCCACCAGCGCCACGTGGTCCCGCCGGGCGTAGGCTTGTGCCAGCAACAGCTCGATCGCGCCCTTGGCTTCGGCCAGCCGCGCCACGGCCTGCGAGCCGGACGCGTCGACGCAGAAGATCAGCAGCCGCTCGGTCCGCTCCTCGAAGCGCTGGGTCCGGAAATCGGCGGGCCGCAGGTGAACCAAGCGGGGGACCTGCGCGGTGCGGGCGCGGATGGTCTGCCACGGGGCAGCCGCGCGGAGGGTGGCCACGAGATCCAGCCGCGCGGCATCGCCCGGCCGACCGGGTCGCGCGGGCAGGGGACGCCCCCGCCGGTGGCCGCGCTGGGCCGCGCCGGTGCCGCCGGAGCCCTTGGCGGCCCGCGCGCGGCGCCCCTCGGCAAGGCTGCGGAGCAGATCAGTCGGCAATTGCGCGCGGGCCGCGGCGACGAGCAGCTCGGCCGGCAGGCTGTCGGATGGCGCGTCGGTGCTGTCATCCTCGGCGGCGCTGTCGCGCTCCTCGGGCGGCGGCGTGTCGTCCTCGGCCGTCTCGTCGGTGTCGTCCGTCTGGGGCAGCGGCGTGCCGCGATGGGCGAGGCACAACGCCACCGCCCGCGCGAGGTGATCCTCGGTGACCGTAGCCGCGCCGTCCAACGCCGCGAGGCCCCGCGCCGTGCGGGCGGCAAGAAGGGGGGCGCGCATCCCGTCGATGGCGAGGGCGGCCGCGGTTTCGATCAGCGCGCGGACCTGGTCGGGTGCGAGCGTCACGTCCGGCTCGTGCATCGCTGCGCCTCCGGCCGACACGGTGTCGAGATCGTCCAGTGCATCGTGGCGCATGTCGTCGAGATAGAGAAACAGCCCCAACCGGTCGGCGAGCGCAGCCGGCAGGCCCTCGTCCTCGGCGGCGCCCTCGTCGAGGCAGACGAGTACCAGGCCGCCGTCATCGACCGCCTGCGCCAGCCGCGCGGCGCGGGCCGGGTCCAGGCGTTCGGCCCCCGTGACGATGACCAACCCGCCCTGTTCCAGAATGCCGGGCCGGGACACGACCTGCCCCGCCGACAGGGTCGCGGCCAGGTCGATTCCACCGCTCAACGCGTCTTCCGGGGTTTGCGGACCGATGCGGCGTGCGCCGAGCGGTTCGAGCGCGGCCAGCACTGCGTCGCGCACCGGGCCCGGCCGCGCGCGAAGCCACAGACCGCCAAGCCCCGCACCGTCCAGCGCCAGCAGCCGCAGCGCGTCGCGAATCCGTCCCGGTGTCATTCCGCCGCGACGCGGACCGGGCCCAGCGTGTCGGCTACGATGCGTTCGACCCGGGCGGCGCTGCCCGATTCGTCCATGGGATCGCGGCGCAGGCGATGGCCCAGGGCCATGGCGGCGACCCGGCGCAGATGCGCGCGCTCGACGGTCTTGGCGCCCTCGAATGCGGCGGCGGCGCGGGCGGCCTTCAGCAGCGTGAGCTCGCCCCGCAGCCCGTCGGACCCGAGCGCGATGCAAAGCGCGGCGCAATCGGTCAGCGTGTTCTCGGACGTCGACATCTTGGGCAATGCCTTGCGCGCGGCGAGGATATCCTGCCGCAGCTGGGCGTCCTGCGGCTTCCACAGCTTCAGAAAACCGCGCGGATCGCGATCGAAGGCGTCGCGGCGGCGCATGACCTCGACCCGTGTGTCGATATCGTGGGGCGATGCCACCTCGACCGACAGGCCGAACCGGTCCAGAAGCTGCGGGCGCAGCTCGCCCTCCTCGGGGTTGCCCGAACCCACGAGCACGAAGCGCGCGGGATGGCGGATCGAAAGACCCTCGCGTTCGACCAGGTTCTCGCCCGATTGCGCCACATCGAGCAGCAGGTCGACGATGTGATCCTCGAGCAGGTTCACCTCGTCGATATACAGGTATCCGCGGTTCGCCTTCGCCAGCAGGCCGGGCTGGAACGCCTTTTCGCCCTTGGTCAGCGCGCGTTCGATATCCAGCGCGCCGGTCACGCGGTCGTCCGAGACGCCCAGCGGCAGGTCGACCACCGGGGTCGGACGGCTGACGATGCGGGTATCTTCGACGGCGGCCCAATCGGGGCAATCGGCCTTGCGGGGGCTGTTCACCGGGCAGCCCGCCACGCATCGGATGGGCGGGAGCAGCGCGGCCAGCGCGCGCACGGCGGTGGACTTGCCGGTGCCCCGGTCGCCGAAGACCAGGACGCCGCCGATGGACGGATCCACCGCGGTCAGTACCATGGCGTGTTTCATGGCCTCTTGGCCAACGATGGCGGAAAAGGGAAAGGGATGGCTCATGCGGCCTGTCCTTCGGTTGGGAGGGGTCGGGCGGCCTGCCAGTGGCCGCATGTGTCGATGACGCGGAACCGCGCGTAAAGCTCTTCCGCGAACCAGTCGCCGTCCCGCACCGCGCGGATGGCTCGGGCATGGGGCCCGTCCGCCCGGGCGAAGGCCGCCATCGAGGCGGCGTTGGGCCAGACGGAGAAGGTGATCTGGTGCAGGAACGGGATCTCGCCGATGCCGATCTTGAATGCCACGTTGGGATCGACGCCGATCACGTCGGAAATGGCGGGCGCCCGGTCCCAGAACCGCAGCAGGTGGCGGGGCCGGATCGTCGCCCGGGTCAGCGCGGCCAGCGGCCCACCCGGATCGGGCGAGGCGCTGAAGGGCGTTCGCCGCGACCATTCCCCCCGCACCGAGGTCGGGCGCAGGAACAGGGTCCAATCTTCCGAGGCGCGGTCGCGCCATCGCTGGAACACGGGCGTGTCGCGCAGGCGGATCCGCGCGGTGGCGGCATCGGGCCAGACCGCCAGAATCGCCCAGACGGCGGTTTCGGGGCGTGGCGTGAACCCCTCGCCGCTGCCCGACCCGCAGAGCTTCCAGAACTGGCAGTCGGGAACACGGGACAGGGGCAGACGTGAGGCACCCATCTGCGCGAACGCCCAAAGGCGCGCGGGAACCGTGTCGAAACGGTGGATGGACAGGGTCACGGTCTGGATGGAACGCCCTCCGCAAGCGGCCACGAAGTGTAAACCTAGTCTGACAGATATCTGATCACTTGCAAAGCGCGCGGCGTGATACAGCTGATTGTCAGGCAAAGTTGACATCTATAGGCTGTAACCATGCGCAGTACATCGAAACCCAGTGATCCAAGCCACGCCGTCGTCATCGGCGCGGGTCTGGGCGGCCTTGCCGCGGCCATGCGACTGGGGGCCAAGGGCTATCGTGTCACGGTGCTGGACCGGCTCGACACCCCCGGGGGCCGCGGCTCGGCCCTGCACGAGGAGGGGCACCGATTCGACCTTGGGCCCACCATCGTCACCGTGCCGCAGCTGTTCCGCGAGCTCTGGTCCGATTGCGGACGCGATTTCGACGCCGAGGTCGATCTGCGCAGCCTCGATCCGTTCTACCAGATCCGTTGGCCCGACGGTTCAACCTTCACCGCGCGGCAGGACACCGACGCCATGCGCGACGAGGTCGCCCGCCTGTCGCCCGGTGACGTCGCGGGCTACGAGCGATTCCTGAAAGACAGCGAGGCGCGCTACGCGTTCGGGTTCGAGGACCTCGGGCGACGGTCCATGCACCGGCTGCGCGACCTGGTCGCGGTGCTGCCGAAATTCGCGTGGCTGCGCGCCGATCGCTCCGTCGCCGCCCACGCCAAGCGGCGGTTCCGCGACCCGCGGTTGCAGATGGCGTTCAGCTTTCACCCGCTGTTCATCGGGGGCGACCCGTTCAACGTGACGTCCATGTATATCCTGGTAAGCCACCTCGAGAAGGAGTTCGGGGTGCACTACGCCATCGGAGGCGTCGCCGCGATTGCCAAGGCGATGGTGCGGGTGATCGAGGACCAGGGCGGTCACGTGCGGCACGGGGCCGAGGTGGACGAGATCGTGATCGAACGCGGCACGGCGCGGGGCGTGCGTCTGACCACGGGCGAAAGCATCGCCGCCGACCTCGTGATCTCGAACGCCGACGCGGGGCACACCTATGACCGGCTGCTTCGCAACCATGCCAAGCGGCGCTGGACCCCGGCCAGGACGAAATCGCGCCGCTGGTCCATGGGCCTTTACGTCTGGTATTTCGGCACGCGCGGCACGGCGGACATGTGGGGCGACGTGGGCCACCACACCATCCTGAACGGCCCGCGCTACCAGGGGCTGGTGCGCGACATCTTCATCAAGGGGCAGCTGTCGCAGGACATGAGCCTGTATATCCACCGCCCCTCGGTCACCGATCCGACCGTGGCGCCCGCGGGCGACGACACGTTCTACGCCCTGTCGCCGGTGCCGCATCTGGGGTTCGACCACGCGGCCGACTGGGAGGCCGAGGCGGACCGGTACCAGGACCTGGTCGCCGCGCAGCTTGAGACCGTGATTCCCGGTTTCCGCGACCGCATCAGCGCGAGCCACGTGATGACGCCCAACGATTTCCGCGACCGCTACCTGTCGCCGCACGGATCGGGTTTTTCCATCGAGCCGCGCATCCTGCAATCGGCTTGGTTCCGGCCCCACAATGTCAGCGAAGAGGCGCGCGGGCTGTACCTGGTCGGTGCGGGCACCCACCCGGGCGCGGGGCTGCCCGGGGTGATCTCGTCGGCCGAGGTTCTGGGCAAGCTGGTCCCCGACGCCGTGCGCCCCGTTTCGCCGCCGATCCCCCAGAAGGTTGCCGCCGAATGATCGACCCCGACGACATGCAGCATTGCCGCGACGCGATCCGCCACGGGTCGCTGTCGTTTCACACCGCGTCGCGGATCCTGCCCGCCAAGGTGCGCGACCCGGCGCTGGCGCTGTATGCCTTTTGCCGGCTGGCCGACGACGCGGTGGACCTGGTCGACGACAAGGCCGCGTCGGTGCTGCGGCTGCGCGACCGGCTGGACCTGGCCTATGACGGGCGGCCGCTGAACGCGCCGGCGGACCGGGCCTTCGCCGCCGTCATCGCCGATTACGAGATGCCGCGCGCCCTTCCCGATGCCCTGCTCGAAGGGCTGGCCTGGGATGCGCTGGGCCGGCGCTATGCCACCCTGTCCGAGCTGCACGACTACTGCGCCCGGGTGGCGGCGGCCGTGGGCGCGATGATGTGCGTGCTGATGCGGGTGCGCGATGCCGACGCGCTGGCCCGGGCCTGCGACCTCGGCGTGGCGATGCAGCTGACCAACATCGCCCGTGACGTGGGCGAGGATGCGCGCGCGCGGCGGATGTACCTGCCGACCGACTGGCTGGACGCGGCGCGGATCGACGCGGACGCGTTCTTCGCCGAACCGCTGCCCACCGACGCGGTGCGCGGCATGGTGCGGCGTCTGCTGGACCACGCCGACCGGCTGTACCTGCGGGCCGAGGCCGGCGTCGCCGCCCTGCCCATGGGCGCGCGCCCGGGTATCTTCGCGGCACGGCACATCTACGCCGGTATCGGCACCGCCGTCCGGCGCAACGGGTGCGATTCGGTCAGCTGGCGCGGCCGCACGTCGCGGCGGCAGAAGGCGGGCTGGATGGGCCTGTCGATGCTGCGCGCGGGGATAACGGTGGCGATGCCGCGCTCGGCCGTGCTCTATGCCCGGCCCCTGCCCGAGGTGCAGTTCCTGGTCGATGCCGCTGCCCGGCAACCGCGAGCGAGTGCGCCCTGGGGCGAAGGCCGCTCGGGCGCGCTGATCGGCGCATTCGCGCAGCTGGAGCAGGTCGACCGCGTGCGATCCGGCCGCGCGGCGGGCTGAAACAGGCATTTCCTGAAAACTGGTCGGGCAGAGAGGATTCGAACCTCCGACCCCCTGCTCCCGAAGCAGGTGCGCTACCAGGCTGCGCTACTGCCCGACCGTGGGGGGCGGACTACTGCTTCGGCGGGCGCTTGGCAAGGGCCTGATAGCCGGGCGGCACCCGGTTCGCCTGGTTTCGCAGAAGCATGGCGATCCGCGGCACCGCGACGTTGTCCGTGCGGTGGCGATAGGCGGTGGCGGGCGTCGTCTGCGACCGCCCGCCAAGGCTTTCGCGCAGGACGATGTAGACGCCAGACGCGATGATGATGGCCGCGCCGATCCAGGTGGGCGTGTCGGGACGTTCGCCGAACAGCAGCGCGCCGAAGATCGCGGCCCAGATGATCTGGCTGTACTGCATGGGGGCGACCACCGCCGCCTCGCCGTTGCGGAAGGCCGCGATCATCAGCAGGCCCGCTAGAAACGCCAGGAGCGCGACACCCCCCGCCATCCCCACGTGGAGCAGCGGCATGGGCTGGTAGACCAGCGGCATCATGGCGCCCGCCAGCACGAAGTTCGTCATCATCGGATAGAGCAGCAGGACCACCGGGCGTTCGTCCTTGCCGATCTTGCGCACCACGACCGACGCGGTGGCCGAGCCGCACGCCGTCAGCAGCGCGGCGGCGTGGCCCAGCGTCAGTTCGTCGGCGTTCCACGGCCGCAGCACCACCAGCACGCCGATCAGCCCGGCCACCACCGCCCCCCAGCGATGGGCCCCGACCCGTTCCCCGAGGATCGGGATCGACAGCACCGTGATGATCAGCGGCGCCGCGAAGATCAGCGCATAGACCTGCGCCAGCGGCAGGTTCGAGAACGCGTAGAACGCGCCCATCAGGGCCGAGACACCCGCCAACGTGCGCAGCGCCGTCCACCAGGGGTGCACCGGGCGCAGCGTGCCCGAGACCGGGTCGCGCATCAGCATCACGGTAACCAGCGGGAATCCCAGCAGCACCGAGAAGAAGATGATCTGGAAGGACGAGTAGGTCGCCCCCAGCGCCTTCACCAGCACGTCGTGGGTGGCGAAGATCGCGTAGGCCAGCAGGGCGAAAAGCGGGCCTTTGATGGCCTGGGGCAGCGTGAAGGTCATGCTGTCTCAGAACGCCCGAACGCGCCACAGGTCAAGGGGGAACCGCCGCGCCCGGCGAACGCTGTCCTGCCAGATCGGAAAGGGACCGCCCATGGAAATCATCTACCTGCTGTTGCGCGCCGCCACGGGCGTCGCGCTTGTCGTGCTGCTCGCCCGCCTGAACGGCCTGCGCAGTTTCTCGAAGATGTCGGGCTTCGACTTCGCCATCACGGTTGCCACGGGCTCGGTCCTGGCGGCCGTCGTCACGGCGGACAAGATGCAGGCCTACCTGGTGGCCATGGGCGCACTGGTCGCCCTTTTCGTCGTTCAGCGCGCGTCGTCACAGGCGCGGTCGCGGAGCGACTCCTTCCACCAGGCCATCGACAACACGGCGCTTCTGCTGATGGAGAACGGCGAGATCCTGCAACACAACATGCTGCTGGGCCGGGTCACCCACGATGACCTGATGGGCAAGCTGCGCGAGGCGAATGCCCTGCGCCTGGCCGATGTCCGCGCCGTGGTGCTCGAGGACACCGGCGACGTCAGTGTCCTGCACGGCGCGGATCAGGTCGACGATTGCCTGCTCGAGAATGTGCGCCGTTAGCCGGCGCCCAGCGCGGCGACGATGGCATCGCCCATTTCCGACGTGGTGACGGGGTCCTTCCCGTCCTCGCCCAGCAGGTCGGCGGTGCGCAGGCCCTGCGCCAGCACCGCCTCGACCGCGCCTTCCAGCGCCATCGCGTCGTCGGCCCGATCGAAGCTGTACCGAAGCGCCATGGCGAAGCTCAGGATGCAGGCGATGGGGTTCGCCTTGCCCTGTCCCGCGATGTCGGGGGCCGAGCCGTGGACGGGTTCATACAGTGCCTTGGGCCGACCGTTTTCCATCGGCGCGCCCAGCGAGGCCGAGGGCAGCATCCCGAGGCTGCCGGTCAGCATCGCGGCGGCGTCGGACAGCAGGTCGCCGAACAGGTTGTCGGTCACGATCACGTCGAACTGCTTGGGATTGCGGACCAGCTGCATGGCGCCGTTGTCGGCATACATGTGGCTGAGCTCGACATCGGGGTAATCCTTGCCGACCTCGGTGGCGATCTGGCGCCAGAGCACGCCCGATTCCATCACGTTGGCCTTCTCCATCGAGCAGAGCTTCTTGCCCCGGCGCATGGCCAGCTCGAAGGCCGAGCGGCAGACGCGCTCGATTTCGGACTCGGTATAGCGCTGGGTGTTGATGCCCACGCGCTCGTTGCCTTCCTCGATGATGCCGCGCGGCTCGCCGAAATAGATGCCGCTGGTCAGTTCGCGCACGATGACGATGTCCAGCCCCGCGACCACGTCCTTCCTCAGCGAGCTGAAATCGGCCAGCGCGTCGAAGCACTGGGCCGGGCGCAGGTTGGCGAAAAGGTCCATTTCCTTGCGAAGGCGCAGCAGGCCGCGCTCGGGCTTCACGCTGAAATCCAGGTCGTCGTATTTCGGGCCGCCGACGGCGCCCAGCAGCACGGCATCCACGCGCTGGGCCTGTGCCATGGTCTCGTCGGTCAGGGGCGTGCCGTGCTTGTCGTAGGCGCAGCCGCCCACGAGATCCTCGGTCACGTCGAAGGTCAGGTTGCGATGGGTGCCGAACCAGTCGATGACCTTGCGGACCTCGGCCATGACCTCGGGGCCGATGCCGTCGCCGGGAAGGATCAGAAGGGAAGGGTTCGGCATGGGTTACGCTCCGTCGCTATGGGTCCAGCGCGGGGTATAGCGGGGGCGTTGGGCCGTCAAGCGCGGGGCCCCGGCGTGGCCTAGGGCAGGGTGATGTCGGCCCAGACCAGGCGATGGCGCGGCCAGTCCTCGGCCGGCCCCAGATCGGCCGCCCGTGGCGTGTCCGGGGCGGGCCAGAGCACGCCGGCGTCGCGCACCACGATGTCCGCCGAGGGCAGAAGAACGCTCAGCCGCAGGTTGCCCGGGCCGTCCAGGTCCGCGGTGTCGAGCGCCGGGTCGCCCACGTGTTCTGGGTCCGCCGCGGCCATGCCCCCGGCGCTGCGCGGGGCGGGATCCTGCACGCGTGGATCGTCCAGAAGCGCGTTCACCGCTGCGGCGCGCCCCTCGCCATCCACCGGGTCGATATTGCCGAGGCCCAGGATCACGAAGGGCGCGGGCGGCGCGGGGACCGCCAACGCGCCGTCCAGCAGGCGCAGCCACAGCGCCGTCTCGTCATGGGCGCGGCGACCGTTCAGATCCTCGGGGCCGTCGAAGACCGGGGGCGTGGCGGACCACGTCATCAGGTGCAGGACCTCGTCGCCCACGGTGACGGGAACGATCCAGTGCCCGGTCGACGACAGACGCCTTTGCGCGGCGGTCTCCGGGTCGGGGAAGGGCGGTTCGGGCGGGATGGCGCCGGGAAGATCGTCCCACAGCAGGTCGGACAGGTCTGTCGCGGCGTCGGCGTCGATGGGGAACCGCGACAGCACCGCCATGCCGCCCTGCCCGGCGAAGCGTCCATAGCCCATGGCATCGCGCGGACCGCCCAGCAGTCCGTCGCCGTCCAGGTCCAACCCCGTGGCCCGCCCGGAATTCGGTGGCAGGGCGAAGCGGTGGGGGTAGTCCGGCGCGCCCGCCTCGGTCGCGGTCTCGGCCAAGGCGTTCAGCGTGGCCGAACCGGCGTCGTAGTCCACGCCCTGCAGCACGATGACGTCCGGTGCGGCTTCGGCGATCATGCGTGCGACCGCCAGCGGGCGCGGGGCATCCTCGAGAATGTCGCGCAGCATCAGGCCGGGCCCGCGCGCGAAGAGATCGGTGTTGAAGGTGGCGATCCGCAGGTCCGTGGCGCCGGCCAGCCCCGGCAGCGCCGAAAGAAGCAGCGCGGCGGCGAGACGACGGATCAGGCCGATACCATGCCGCCCGCGTTCAGCGACGACTGCCGACGGCGTTCGTCGATCATGGTGGCGATCCGGGCCATGGCGATGCCGCGCATGAACAGCGACGCGGGCAGGAAGGCCCAGGCCGAGATCACCCAGACCATCGTTTGCGGGTCCTGCAGGCTGATGCGGCCGAACTGGTCCGACGCCGTGCTGATGGCGACGGGCATGAGGAACGGCAGCAGCAACCCGAACAGCACGTTGATGCGTCCGTCGCGTTCCAGCCGGGTGACGACGTCACCGCCGCGGGTGGGATCGAAGGTGGGCAGGTTGACCCAGACGTTGAAGCTGCCGCCCTTCAGCGGCCAGCTACGCCGGCCGAGCAGCAGGACGAACACCGCCAGCGACAGCAGCGAGATCACGTGGGCGAGCCCGACGGCGCTGCGCACCAGCAGCAATTCGCGGACGGTGGCGTCCTCGGGCATCATCAGCACCAGCAGGCGCACCGGCGAATAGGGGAAGTCCATCGCGCGGCCGATCACGTGCCCCACGATTTCCAACAGGACCGTGAGCGAGTTCGGATCGCTCTGTCCGCGCGCGATCAGGCTGATCGCGGCAACGGTCAGGAAAAGCATGGTGAAGCGGATGCGGTTGAAAGGCGCGGCATCGCGGAATTCGTAAAGACAGGGATAGCGCGAACCGTACTCGAACAGGGTCAGGACGCCGGCGCAGATGGCAAGGAATGCCACCGCCTGCGTCGTGTCATCGGACACGACAGGCAGGATCAGCGATGGCGTCGCGATCAGCAACGCAACCATGATCCCGCGCAAAAGCGCGCCTGTAACCCGTGAGATCACTGTCTCATTACCCCGTTCCGGACGCGACCGATACGATGCCGGGCGCTTGTTCCAACGATGGTCCGCGGCTGGCCGCGGTATGCCTCAATCTTGCCCAATTTTTGCCCCACTTGTCGCTGGACGCGCAACTTCGGATCTTGGTTAACAGGGAATTCGGGGCGGTTTCGTGGAATAACTGGTGCGACTTTGCATCAAATAAGGCACAAAAAAGGGGCCGACCGTAAGCCGACCCCTGCATCTTGTGGTTGTGGCCTACTGGCCTACAAGGGTCAGACCCAGGGACGCGACTGCGAGGCCTGCGCCTCGAAACTGTCGATCGCGGCGGCCTTCTCCAGGGTCAGGCCGATATCGTCCAGGCCCTCCATCAGGCAGTGCTTGCGGAAGCTGTCGACCTCGAAGGAAATCTGCTCGCCATCCGATGTCGTGATGGTCTGGCTTTCCAGATCGACCGTCATCCGGGCGTTCGACCCCTTCTCGGCGTCCTTCATCAGCAGGTCCACCTGCTCCTGCGGAAGCGCGATGGGCAGGATGCCGTTCTTGAAGCAGTTGTTGAAGAAGATGTCGGCGAAGCTGGTCGAGATCACGCAGCGGATGCCGAAATCCTTGATGGCCCAGGGCGCGTGTTCCCGGCTGGAGCCGCAACCGAAATTGTCGCCCGCGACCAGGATTTCCGCGTCGCGGTAGGCCGGCTGATTCAGGACGAAATCGGGGTTCTCGCTGCCGTCGTCGTTATACCGCATCTCGTCGAACAGGTTCACGCCAAGCCCCGACCGCTTGATGGTCTTCAGGAACTGCTTGGGGATGATCATGTCGGTGTCGATGTTGATCAGCGGCAGCGGTGCGGCGATGCCGGTCAGCTTTTCGAATTTTTCCATTGGTCTGATCCTTATGCCGGTTCGGCCACGGGTTGCATGAGATCCCGCACGTCGGTCAGCCGGCCGGTGACGGCGGCGGCGGCGGCCATGGCGGGGCTCATCAGGTGGGTACGCCCGCCGCGGCCCTGGCGACCTTCGAAGTTGCGGTTCGACGTGGCCGCGCAGCGTTCGCCCGGGGCCAGCTGGTCGGGGTTCATGGCCAGGCACATGGAGCAGCCGGCCATCCGCCATTCGAACCCGGCGTCGCGGAAGATGTCGGCCAGGCCTTCTTCCTCGGCCTGCGCGCGGACCAGGCCCGAGCCCGGCACGACCATGGCGCGCTTCACGGCGATCTTCTTGCCCTTCAGGATCTCGGCCGCGGCGCGCAGGTCCTCGATCCGGCCATTGGTGCAGGACCCGATGAAGACCGTGTCGATCTCGATCTGGTTCAGCGGCGTGCCGGCGGTCAGGCCCATGTATTGCAGCGCGCGTTTGGCCGCGTCGACCTTGCCGCCCTGGAAGCTTTCCGGCGCGGGGACCTCGGCGGTGATGGGCAGCACGTCCTCGGGCGAGGTGCCCCAGGTGACCACGGGCGCGATGTCCTCGCCGCGGATGGTGATGACCTTGTCCCAATGGGCATCGTCATCGGACTTGAGCGTTTTCCACCAGTTCAGCGCGGCTTCCCATTGCGCGCCCTTCGGCGCGTGGGGGCGGCCCTGCACGTAGGCGAAGGTCTTCTCGTCCGGCGCGATCAGGCCGGCGCGGGCGCCACCCTCGATCGCCATGTTGCAGACCGTCATGCGGCCTTCCATGGACAGCTCGCGGATCGCCTCGCCGCAATACTCGATGACGTAGCCGGTGCCGCCGGCGGTGCCGGTGCGACCGATGACGGACAGGGTGATGTCCTTGGCCGTGACGCCGGGCGCGAGCTTGCCCGTGATCTCGACCTTCATGTTCTTGGACTTCTGCTGGATCAGCGTCTGGGTGGCCAGCACGTGCTCGACCTCGGAGGTGCCGATGCCGTGGGCCAGCGCGCCGAAGGCGCCGTGGGTCGCGGTGTGGCTGTCGCCGCAGACGACGGTCATGCCGGGCAGGGTCCAGCCCTGTTCCGGCCCGATGATGTGCACGATGCCCTGCCGTACGTCGCTGACGGGGTAGTAGTGAATGCCGAAATCCTTGGCGTTCTTGTCCAGCGCCTCGACCTGGATGCGGCTCTCGGGGTTCTCGATCCCCTTCTCGCGGCCCTCGGTCGTGGGCACGTTGTGGTCGGGAACGGCGATGGTCTGGCCCGGGGCGCGCACGGTGCGGCCAGCCAGGCGCAGGCCTTCGAAGGCTTGCGGGCTGGTGACCTCGTGGACCAGGTGTCGGTCGATATAAAGAAGGCTGGTGCCGTCCTCGGCCTCGTGGACCAGGTGGGCGTCCCAGATCTTGTCATAAAGCGTCTTGCCGGACATGGCGTGTCCTCTGATTGGCGAATGTCTGTAGGTGGGTGCGGACGGGGCGCAGCCCTATAGGCGCGCCAGCACCGTCCGGGTGGCCCCGAAGAAGCGTTCGCGCAGGCGGATGCGGTCGCAAAGGTCGAAGACTCGGGTCATGCGCGCGGGTTTATCCCAAGCCATGCGGCAAATAAAGCACCTCGCGCCCGGCTGGCTTGTCTTGTGATCGGGGCCTCGCCATTCTGCCCGGATGGAACAGGAATTCACGGCGCTCAGGACCGCCTTCGTCGAGCTGTGGGACCTTGCCCAGCTGCAGTTTCAGAACCTGCTGCTGCCCTCGCGGCTGTGGCAGATCGCCATCATCGTGGGCTTGGTGGTCGCCGCCTGGACGTTGAACGCCTGGTGCAAGCCGCGCATGCACGAATGGATGCGCGGGCTCGAGGGGCGGCCGAAATGGCAGCTGCGGCTTCTGCTGACGGTGAACAAGCGCCTGAAGCTGATCTTTTTCGTGGTTCTGATCTGGCTCGCCCTGTGGACGGTCCGCGCCTACACGCCGTTCCCGTCGCGCAGCTATATCCTGGCGCTGGCGGGGTCGCTGTCGCTGGCCTGGCTGGGGGTGGTCTTCGCCACGCGGCTGGTGCGCAACCCGGCCCTGCGGGTGGTCGTGCGCTGGGGCCTGTGGATCTACGTCACGCTTTACCTGCTGGGCGTCACCGAGGAGGTCGGCGCGGCGCTGGACGGCATCGCCTTCGGCTTCGGGGATTTCCGTCTGAGCCTGCTGACCCTGCTGAAGGCCGCCGTCCTGGTCAGCGTGCTCATGGTGGGCGCGCGGCTGGTGGCGACAAGCTCGGCCGAGCAGATCCGCCGCAACGAAAGCATCAGCCCGTCCATGCGGGTGCTGATGGTCAAGGTTTTGCAAATCCTGCTCTACGGCGCGGCGTTCTTCGTCGCGCTGAAGGTCGTGGGCGTGGACCTGACCGGCCTCGCGGTGCTTTCGGGCGCCATCGGCGTGGGGCTGGGCTTCGGCCTGCAGAAGGTGGTGTCGAACCTCGTCTCGGGCGTCATCATCCTGCTGGACAAGTCGATCAAGCCCGGCGACGTGATCTCGCTGGGCGAGACGTTCGGCTGGATCAACACGCTGGGCGCGCGCTACGCCTCGATCACGACCCGCGACGGCAAGGAATACCTGATCCCGAACGAGGACCTGATCACCGGGCAGGTCGTGAACTGGTCGCATTCGAACAATTTCGTCCGGCTCGATATCTATTTCGGCACCGCCTACGGCGACGACCCGCACAAGGTCCGCAAGATCGCGATCGAGGCGGCATCCGAGGTCGACCGCGTGCTGACCACGCGCCCGCCCGTGTGCCATATCGTGGGCTTCGGCGACAGCTCGGTCGACTATATCCTGCGGTTCTGGATCACCGATCCGACCCAGGGCCTGACCAATATCCGCGGCAACGTCTACCTGGCGCTGTGGGACGCGTTCCAGAAGCACGGCATCTCGATCCCGTTCCCGCAGCGCGAGGTGAAGGTGCTGAACGACACGGTGTCGGTGGAGACGCGGGCGCTGGACTGACGGGCGTCTCGCAAGTCGCCTGCGGGGTGTTCGAGTATTTGAAGACCAGTGATGGCATCGCCAGATCGGTGCCTGCCTCTCCTTTTGCGTTCGTTCCGAATTCGGGAGCCGCGCCGGCCGGTGCCGAAGCCCCGGGGTATTTCCGGACCAGTGATGGGTCAGGGCCGGGCGCGACAGGCTGGCGACTTGCAAGGGGGCGGCGCGGGGGCCATCTTCCGGTCATGTCCTGGCTCACACGTATCGCCGAACGCCTGATCGAAGCCTCCCGCGACGCGGGGGACCTGTCGCAGCTCGAGGGGGAAGGCGCGCGCCTCGCCATCGAGGAAAGCGGGCTCGACCCGATGGAAGAGGCTGGCATGAAGGTCATGAAGTCCGAAGGCGTCGTGCCACCCGAGGTCACGCTGTACCAGCGGGCGTCGCAGCAGCGCGCGGCCCTGGCCGCCGCCACGACCGAAGACGAGCGCCGCGCGGCCATGTCGGCCCTGTCGGAGACGCAGATGCGCCTGGCCATGATGTCCGAGCGGCGGCGCGGGCTGCGCTATTGATCCGGCGCGCCGGGCGCTAGGTTGCCGGGCATGGACTGGATGCTTTTCCTCATCTTCCTCGTGGGCTGCGGCGCGGCCGCCACCACGGGTGCCATGTTCCAGCCGGGGCAGTGGTACGACGCGCTGGCCAAGCCGCGCTGGACGCCGCCCGACTGGGTGTTTCCGGTCACGTGGACGGTGCTGTACCTTTGCATCGCCGCTGCCGCCGCACGGGTCGTGGTGCTGGACGGCAATGCCTACGCCATGGCGTTCTTCGCGGTGCAGCTTGCGTTCAACGTGCTCTGGACGCCGATCTTCTTCGGGCTGCACAGGATGAAGGCGGCGTTGCTGGTGATCGTCCTGCTCTGGGCGTCGGTGGCGGCGACGCTCTGGCATTTCTGGCAGCTCGACTGGATCGCCGGCTTGCTGTTCGTGCCCTACCTGGTCTGGGTGAGCATCGCGACGGCGCTGAATTTCGAGGTCTGGCGCCTGAACCGGCACAACGCCCTCAGGACCTGAACCGCCAGCCCGCGCGGCGCGGGACGCGCACCGCCAGCATGGGCATCAGCCAGGGTCCGCGGAACCGGTCGAGGTCCAGCGCCTCGTGCACGCCGGTACTGGATTCGCCCTCCACCACCGTTTCCACGGCCGCGCGCGTATAGAACGGAGCGTCGAGCATCGGCAGCACCTGGCGCGGCGTCTGGCCGGCATCGCAGCGCGTTTCGCGCCGCACGGCCCAGAGCGACCGGGGCAGCCGTGCGCGGGGCGGGGGCGTGTCCATCTCGGCCACCGACCCATCCGCGCCGATCTTCAGGGCCGTGGCCCCGTGGCTGCCGTCGCGCAGTACCGCGTCGTAGAAGCAGGCGGCGCCGTCCTTCAGCGGATAGCGGCCCCAGGTCCAGTAGCTGAAATCGGCCTCGAGCGCCCGGGTGCCGAAATTGGCGTCGAAGTAGCCGTGGCCCGACCATTGCCCGCGTTTGCCCAGGTCGACCTCGACCCGGCCCGAGGGCGCGAAGGGGCGCCAGACATGGGCGCCGTCGGGGGTGAGCGCCAGCTCGACGCCCGTGACCGCGTCGGGGGTCAGCGTGATCGTCCCGCGCACCCGGCCGACCAGCGGAAGCGAACTGACCTCGTCCACCGTGATGACCAGCTGGCCGTCGGTCCACCGCATGGACGAGGGCCCGACCTCGAAAGTATCGGGCGACTGGCGCAGCGCGGCCCGGCCCCGGTCGGTCATGGTGAAGCGGCCGCCGGGACCGTAGGTGGCCACGTTGATGCAGCAGTGGTTTGCCGGGTCGCGCCGCCCCGACCAGCGATACCAGGGCGAGAAGACCGAGCCGATGAAGCCGATTACCGACAGCGCCCGCGTCCCGTCATCGCTGAGCGCGTCCATGTACCACCAGGCATAGCCGTCGGGCGGAACCTCTAGGTCGAAATTCGGTCGCTCAGAATCGTCTCGGCCGCGTGCCGACCGGAGAGCGTCGCCATCGGCACCCC